>VFQQ010000152.1_pt1 | contig 180629 bp, 166 predicted proteins | sample 3512341 | NCBI WGS metagenome assembly VFQQ01 (sample SAMN10412373, study PRJNA504923) | tailings metagenome | isolation source: Relicate 2 Philex TSF1 revegetated site | place: Philippines: Tuba, Benguet | collected 2017-08-29 | reverse complement strand
TGCTGGTCTCCATCTGAACGCTGCTGGTCTCCATCTGAACGCTGCTGGTCTCCATCTGAACGCTGCTGGTCTCCACCTGAACGCTGCTGATTTCCACCCGAACGCCTCAGTCCTCCGTCCTCCGTCATCAGACCTCCATCCTCAAAACCTTTCTTGCGTGCTTTTCAGTAAATTGTAAAGCATATCCTTTGCGCGGAAAAGTTGCGCTTTCACTGTGCCTAACGGCAGGTCGAGTTGTTCGGCAATTTCTTCATAGCTCAGCTCATCGAAATAGCGCAACTCAATCAATTGTTTGTATTTGGGCGAAAGCTTTTCAATCACCGAGCGGATGCGCTCTGCACGCTGCTCTTTAATCACCGTTTGCTCCGGGTTGGGGTTGTGGTCGGGCACCGCAATGGTTTGCGTTTCGCCATCTTCATTCATCACATTCGATGAGTCCAACGAAGTGGTTTGCAAACGTTTTTTGCGTATAAAATCAATGCTGTTGTTGGTAGCAATTTTAAACAGCCAGGTGCTGAAAGCATAATCAGCGCTGTAGTTTTTCAGGTTGTTGAATGCCTTGCCGAAAGCCTCTAAAGTTAAATCCTCGGCATCATCGCGGTTGTGAACCATTTTCAAAACCATGAAATAGATGCTCTCGCGATAGCGCTCCATCAATTTGCCAAATGCAAGTTGGTCGCCCTGCTGCGCAAGCAACACCAAGTCAAAGTCCTCTTTAGCTCGCGGTGAAAATTTTGAATTCAGTTCCAAGTGTTGCTGCGTTTAATGAATGTGAGCAAAAATATAAGGCTTATCGAGAAAACATAGAGCGGTTGCAACAAAGGTATCCACAACAGCAAATCTTGCTGTCGCAAAGCCTTGTAGGCGCTTCGCGAAAGCATCACCTGCATCATGCTCCAACATAACAATACTAACAGTGCAGTAACAAACCCGCCTTTGCCGAAAAACAGCAATGCAAATGCTCCGGCATACAAACCGAATTGCGCCAGTGCAAAGGCAAACAACTTTGTTTTATCCCATGCAGCATAATGATAACTCGCTTGCGCATGTCGCGTTTTTTGTTGCAGCCAACTCCAATAGGTGGCTTTGGGTTTGGTATAAACAAATGCCGCTTCATGAACACAAATGGCTGTTGTTCCCCTCTTGAGAGGGCCTGTCCCGAACTTGTTTCGGGAGGTAGGGGTGTGTTTATCATTGTTATTCATCATCCAATTCACAAACAAATCATCATCCCCTCCTGCAATTTCATGTGTTGATGTTTCAAACCATTTCAGGTAATCATTTTTATGCAGCATCATGTTTCTGCCCACACCCATATATGCCTTACCACTCATGGCATTCGAAAAATACTGCCATGCCGTTTGTGTGGATTCAAAGCGCTGAAGCAAACTAAGTATTGAGTATTGAGTATTGAGTATTGAGAAGGTTCGCCCATCGTCCCTCGTCCCTCGCCCCTTCTCATAAGGCGAATACCCCAACACCACTCTTCCGCCTGAAAGTACTTTTGTTGCCATGTGTTTCAACCACTCATCACCTGCTGGAAAGCAATCTGCATCGGTTAATGCAACCACATCATGGCGTGCATGTTGCATGGCGTATTGAAGCAACCACTTTTTGCCGGGCAGTTTTTTTTCTTCCGCTTTCACAAACAAAACCCTTAGCAAGGGAAATTTTTGCTGTAGCGATGCAAGCGTTTCAGCAGTGTTGTCGGTGCTGTCATCGTTCACCACAATCACTTCAAACGCAGGATAGTTTTGCTTAATCACAGCCGGTAAATGTTGTTGAAGGTTTTTAGCCTCATTGTGTGCGCAAATGATAACCGAAATAGGAGGCAGGGCAGCGCTTACATTGGCATCTAAGTTTGATGCAGGTGTTTTTAAGTTCAGCAGGTAGAACAACCAACCGATGCCACAAGCCAAAACCATTGCAATCAAACACCACTCCACGTTTGCGAAAGAAACAAAACGCAATAACAGCCAAAGAAAATCTTTAGAATTGCCGCCCCTAAACGAAATCGAAGAAAATTTATGGCTAAAGATATTTCAACACGCGAACAGGATTATTCGCAATGGTACAACGACCTTGTAATTAAGGGCGGATTGGCAGACTACAGCAGTGTGCGCGGCTGCATGGTGATTAAGCCTTACGGCTATGCGATTTGGGAAAAAATGCGCGATGCGCTGGATGCAATGTTTAAAGAAACCGGGCATGTGAATGCTTATTTCCCTTTGTTCATTCCTAAAAGTTTTTTGAGCAAAGAAGCTGCGCATGTGGAAGGTTTTGCAAAAGAGTGTGCGGTGGTTACGCACTATCGTTTGAAGAACGACCCGAACGGGAAAGGCGTGATTGTTGACCCCGAAGCAAAACTGGAGGAGGAGTTGATTGTTCGCCCAACATCGGAAACCATCATTTGGAATTCCTACAAAAACTGGATTCAGAGTTACCGCGATTTGCCGCTATTGATTAACCAATGGGCGAACGTGGTGCGATGGGAAATGCGCACGCGATTGTTTTTGCGCACTGCCGAATTTTTGTGGCAGGAAGGGCACACTGCACACAGCACCCCACAAGAAGCCATTGAAGAAACCGAGCGCATGTTGGAAGTATATGCCAAGTTTGCTGAGGAATGGATGGCAATGCCGGTTATTAAAGGGAAGAAAACTGCCAACGAGCGTTTTGCCGGTGCCGAAGAAACTTATTGCATTGAAGCCATGATGCAGGATGGGCAAGCGCTTCAGGCCGGTACATCACATTTTTTAGGGCAGAATTTTGCTAAGGCTTTTGATGTGCAATTTTTAAGTAAGGAAGGAAAGCAGGAATTTGTTTGGGCAACTTCATGGGGTGTTTCCACTCGCCTGATTGGCGCATTGATTATGGCGCACAGCGATGACAATGGTTTGGTGCTGCCTCCCAAACTGGCTCCGCTGCAAGTGGTGATTGTTCCCATTTTCAAAAACAGCGAGGAGTTGAATAAACTTTATGAAAAGGTTGAGTCATTGCTGAAAGAACTGAAAGTAAAAGGCATCAGCGCAAAGTTTGATGATGACGACACCAAGCGTCCGGGTTTTAAATTTGCCGAATATGAATTGCGCGGTGTGCCGGTGCGTTTGGCAATGGGCATGCGCGATTTTGAAAACGGAACGGTGGAAGTGGCAAGGCGCGACACCAAAGAAAAATCATCGCAGCAGTTTGATGGCGTTGGCGCATACATCGAAAATTTGCTGAACGACATTCAGCAAAACATTTTTAACAAGGCGAAAACTTTCCGCGATGATAACATCAGGGAGGTGAACACCTGGGAAGAATTTCAGGAAGCAATTGAAAACAAAGCGGGGTTCCTGAGCGCGCATTGGGACGGCACTGCCGAAACTGAAGATAAAATTAAAGAGTTGACCAAAGCCACCATTCGCTGTATTCCGCTTAACAACCGGCAGGAAGAAGGCAAATGTGTTTTCAGCGGCAATCCATCGAAAGAGCGCGTGGTTTTTGCGAGGGCGTACTAAACAACAACCCAGTACCAAACCGCCAGCGTGATAAACGAAAGCGGAATCCCCAGCCCAATGATGGCATTGGAAAGTTTTGGATTCAACCCCAAGGTGTTTGCCAGTATTCCACCCGAAATCATGGGTGCCATTGCTGCCTGCATCACACTCACTTTCATGGCTAACGATTCATTTTTCAGCGCAACGCCAAACAGCATAAAAATGGCTAAGGGTGCTAGAATCAATTTGTAGGCAAGCCCAAAGCCAACCACTTTGCCATCCACATCCATGAACTTTAAATCAAGTTGCAGCCCTAAGGAAATCAAGGCAATGGGGGTGAGGGCTTTGGCAAAAATGCCAAGCACAGCAGCTACAAATGGCGCAACTTCAATTTGAAGCAAAAGCAATGCACCACCCACCACAAAGCCAATAAATGGAGGGAATGTCAAAACCTTTTTGGCAACCACCATAAGGTTTAAACTGCCTGTTGAGTAATGAAAGCCAACTAAAGTGCCCAATGTGCTCAGTACCAAAAACGAACCGGCTTGGTCAACCAAAATGGCAAGGCGCAAACCTTCTTCGCCAAACAGGGCATTGATTACCGGCAAACCTATGAATGCACTGTTGAATAGTCCGCAGGTGAGTGTGAGGCAACCCAAGGTTAGGTTATCGAATTTCAGCATGCCCTGCAGTAGTTTAAAGAAAACCATTGCACCGGCAAACACGAGCCATGCGGTGGCAACAGGCATCCACAATCCAACTTCAAATTTCAATTTAGGCAGGTGCAAAATTGCCAGTGCAGGTAGGCAAATGTTGATGATGGCGGCATTCAGCCAGCGGTGTGTTTGCTCGGGGAGGAGTTTCAGTTTCCTACCCAAAACTCCTGCCAGCAAATACACCCCAATTAAAAGCAACTTCATCATTAATGGAAAAAGGCTGTTCTGCATGAAGCAAAACAGCCTTTCGGTGTCTTTTTAAAATAACTTTTTCAATTAAAACTGCAAGCCGCCTTCACGAGCGCCATCAGCAAGGGCTTTCACTCTGCCGTGGTAAAGAAAACCGTTACGGTCGAAAACCACTGACGAAATGCCTTTTTCTGCTGCGCGTTTTGCCAATGCTGAACCAACGGCTTTGCCTTGGTCAACTTTAGTTCCGCTGCGGTTAAAATCCTTATCGCGCGATGAAGCTGCGGCAAGTGTAACGCGCGCATCGTCATCAATCAATTGTGCGTAAATTTCTTTATTGCTCCTGAACACTGACAGGCGTGGTCTTTCAGCGGTTCCGCTGATTTTGCCGCGAATGCCTCTTGCTATCTTTGCTCTGCGTGCTTCTTTACTTACTGCCATAACTATTCTTTTTAGTTGTTGCTGAATGATTTCAATTATTTCTTAGATGCGCTCTTGCCGGCTTTTCTGCGCAATACTTCGCCTACAAACTTGATACCTTTTCCTTTGTAAGGCTCAGGCTTACGAACCGAGCGGATTTTAGCAGCCACCAAACCTAACAGCTCATTGTCGTGGCTTTCCAAAGTGATGATGGGGTTTTGCCCTTTGTCTTGCTTTGCGCTTGCCTTCACTTCATCGGGCAGCAACAGCACCACAGGGTGCGAAAAACCAACCTGCAAAGTCAAAACCTGTTTGGTAACCTCAGCGCGGTAACCCACACCAACCATTTCCATTTGCTTCACAAAACCGTTGCTCACTCCGTTAATCATATTGTTCAACAAAGCGCGGTAAGTGCCGTGCAATGATTTATGGCGTTTTTGTTCGGTGGGGCGGCTAACTTCCAAAGTGCCGTTTTCCACCTTCAAGGTAATGTCTTGGTCGAGCGGGCGAACCAATTCGCCTTTCGGACCTTTCACTTTCACCACGTTTCCTTTGCCAACCTCAATGGTTACATTTGAAGGAACTGTTATCGGAGCTTTACCTACACGTGACATGACTGAATATTTTCTCGTTTAAAAATTTAATGCTGTTCTCTTAGTAAACTTCACAAAGTACTTCACCACCAATGCCTTTTGAGCGTGCTTGCTTGTCGGTCATCACACCTTGCGATGTACTAACGATGGCAATGCCCAAACCGCTCAACACTTTCGGCAAATCTGATTTGCCCTTGTAAGTGCGCAAGCCCGGAGTTGAAACGCGGCTCAAACTCTTGATAACAGGAGTTTTGGTGGCGTTGTCATATTTCAAAGCTATTTTGATTGTTCCTTGTCCACCGTTGCCTTCTTCCTCAAATTTGTATTTGAGAATGTAGCCGTGTTCATAAAGAATTTCGGTGATGCGCTTTTTTAGGTTTGAAGCCGGAATGTCCACCACGCGGTGATTTGCTGATTGAGCATTGCGGATGCGCGTTAAAAAGTCTGCTATTGGATCGAGTACCATTTCGTACGATTTTTTCGGTTTAAAAAATTACCAGCTGGCTTTGGTTACTCCCGGAATTTTGCCTTCGCTGGCAAGGTCGCGGAATTTAATTCTTGAAATGCCGAACAAACGCACATAGCCGCGTCCGCGTCCGGTTAAAGCGCAACGGTTGCGCAAACGAACTTTGGAAGTGTTCTTAGGAAGTTTGTCCAACAAAGCCCACTCACCTGCTTCTTTCAAAGCTGCGCGTTTTGCTTCAAATTTTGCTGCCAGTTGTTCGCGTTTGCGCTGGCGTGCTTCTACTGATTTCTTTGCCATTGTATCAGTTGTTCAGTTTATTTTTTGAATGGAATTCCAAGTTCGGTCAACAAAGCATTTGCTTCTTCATCGGTTTGGGCAGACGTTACAAACGTGATGTCCATACCATTGATTTTGCTCACTTTGTCAATTTCAATTTCAGGGAAAATGATTTGTTCTTTAATGCCCATGGTAAAGTTACCTCTGCCATCAAAACCCTTCGGGCTAACGCCCTTGAAGTCGCGAACGCGTGGCAGCGACACGGCAATAAGCCTGTCTAAGAACTCATACATGCGGTCTTTGCGCAAGGTTACCCTTGAAGCAATAGGCATGTTTTCACGAAGTTTAAAGTTTGAAATCGCTTTGCGGGATTTTGAGGCTACAGCCTTTTGCCCTGCGATGTTGGTCATTTCCTGAACGGCAATGTCAACCAGTTTCTTATCGGATGTAGCTCCGTTTACGCCTTGATTTAGGCATATTTTTTCGAGGCGCGGCACCTGCATCACTGAAGTGTAGTTGAACTTCTTCATCAGTGCAGACACAATTTCTTCCTTATAGCGCTTGCGAAGGCGCGGAACGTAAGTTGTAGTCATTATTCAAAGAATTTTCAGACGATTCCAACCGTCCGGTTTTCAAAATGGAGCGCAAATGTAGTATTCTGTTTTAAAAATGCAACACTCTGCTGTCAGAATTATTTTCAGTTAGGATTTGTGCTCATTCCTAGTTTGGTAGGTAATGAGCAGGAATTTGAAGATTAAACGAGTTTTGCATCAAGTGCATTTTCGGCTTTTGATGCTTTTGCTCAACGGCTCATAAAGGTAACAGACGATGTTTCGCAAGGCATTATACTTGGTGGCAGTTATTCGGAATTTACTATAGTTGTGTCATCTCCTTAATCAGCAGCGCATTTTCATCAGGGGTGCCCACCGTGATGCGCAGGCAGTTTTCACATCCTTTAATTTTACTTCTGTTTCTCATTATTATTCCTTTGGATTTCAATGTGTTGTAAATGCTGTCTGCGTCTTTAACTTCAACTAAAATAAAGTTGGCATCGCTGGGGTGAATTTTCTGCACTGCAGGAATTTCAGCAAGTTTTTGCATTAATAAGTTGCGTTGATGCACGGTTGCTCTGATGTGTGTATTCACCCAGTTTATGTTTTGCAGAGCGCTTATTGCCAGTTGTTGATTTGCCTTACTGATGTTGTAAGGTGGTTTCACTTTGTTCAGCAACCCAATGATGATTTCGTTTGCAAACGCCATGCCCACCCGCAGCCCGGCAAGCCCCCATGCTTTGCTGAAAGTTTGGAGCACCACCACATTTTCATATTCGGTGAGCAGGCTGATGGCTGAGGGTTGTTTGGCGTAGTTAATGTAAGCCTCGTCTATTACCACAATGCCGTTGAATTTTTGCACCAGCAATTCCATGTCGTGGGGGTGGAGGGAGTTGCCGGTGGGGTTGTTGGGCGAGCAAAGGAAAAGCAGCTTGGTGCGCTCGTTTTGCTTTTCAAGAATTTGCTCAACATCCAGCGCAAACGAAGGAAGCAGCGGAACTTCCAGCACTTGTACATCGTTGATGTTGGCTGAAACTTCATACATGCCATAGGTGGGCGGGCAGGTGATGAGGTTGTCGGTGCCGGGTTCGCAAAAAATGCGCACCAACAGGTCAATGGCTTCATCGCTTCCATTGCCCACGAAAATGTTTTGGGGTGGAATGCCTTTGATGTGGCTGAGGTGCTGCTTGAGCGCTGCCTGAAGCGGGTCGGGGTAGCGGTTCAGACTTTCATCAGAAAAACTAACGGGTGAGCCGAAGGCGTTTTCGTTGGCATCTAAAAAAACAGATGCTTCGCCTTTGAACTCATCGCGTGCAGAACTGTAAGGTCTTAAATTGCGAATGTTTTTGCGCACTAAATCGTTTATCATACTGTGGTTTTGCCGTGGCAAGAATACTGCGCGGTTTCCAATGTGCCTACTTTGCTAATCATTTCTTACCTAACAGGTAAATAGTAGCATTGTTTCAGAACTTTCAACAGGCAACTTTGTGGTGAAAAAATAAACGAAGTGAGCAAGCCGGTTTTTGTTGTGGGATTTATGGCTGCCGGAAAAACGAGCACCGGAAAGCGGTTGGCTTCGCAACTTGGCAAAACTTTCACCGATTTGGATTGGGAGATTGAAAGGCGCATCAAAATGGGTATTTCAGATTTGGTGCTGAAAGAGGGGTGGGAGGAGTTCAGAGCGGTGGAGCATGACGTGTTGATTTCGGTGGAACTTGAAAACCGATTGATTGCCACCGGAGGCGGAACACCCTGCTACCACGATGGCATGGAGTTTATGAAAAGCCGGGGAACGGTGGTTTTTTTCGATGTGCCTGAGGAGATAATTTTTAGCCGCCTGCGTAGCCAAGAACACCGCGACCGACCTCTGATAGCTACACTTTCGGGCGAAGACCTTCGCGATTTTATTAAAGCCAGCATGGAGCAGCGCAGACCGGTTTATCAGCAAGCGCACCTTGTTTTCAACCCTGTGAAGGTTTCGGTGGAGCAGATGGTGAAAGCCATAAAAGTTTTTGAAGAGGCTGAGTAGCGCAAGCTAAACAGTCATGATTTCTTTTTCTTTTACCTCGAGGTGTTTCTCCACCTTTCCGGTGAAATCGTTGGTGATGTTTTGCACATCAGCTTCGCCTTTTTTGGCGGCATCTTCGGGCAATCCGTCTTTCAGCAGTTTTTTTATTTTTTCGTTGGCATCTCTGCGAATGTTGCGGATGGAAACCCTTGCCACTTCGGCTTCGGCTTTGGTTTGTTTCACCAAATCTTTCCTGCGCTCTTCGGTGAGTGGCGGAATGTTCAGGCGGATAATTTTGCCGTCATTTTGCGGAGTTAGCCCAATGTTTGCCATCATGATGGCACGTTCAATGCCTTGCAGGATGGAGGGGTCCCACGGCTGAATGGTGATGGTTTTGGCATCGGGTGTTGAAATGTTTGCCATTTGGTTCAGTGCCGATTTTGCGCCATAGGCTTCCACTTCAATGCCATCAAGCATATTGGGTGTGGCTCTGCCTGCTCTTATTTTTGAAAGCTCAAACTCAAAGTGTTCAATGGCTTTGTGCATCAAAGTGCGTGTTTCATCCAAAATCTTTTTAACGTCTGCTTCGGTCATGGCTGTTTGATTTTTTTTCGAGGTGGCGAATGTAGGTTTTTAAGATTTTACTGTGGTGCCGATTTTTTCTCCTTTCAGCACTTTCATCAGGTTGCCGGGCTTGTTCATGTCGAACACCACAATGGGCAAATCGTTTTCCTGGCAAAGTGTGAAAGCCGTCAGGTCCATCACATTCAGTTTTTGGCTCAGGGCTTCGGCAAAAGTGAGGGTTTGGAATTTCACTGCGTCAGGGTTTTTTTCGGGGTCGCTGTCGTAAATGCCATCCACCCGTGTTCCTTTCAAAATCACATCGCATTCAATTTCGGTGGCGCGCAGGGCTGCGGCAGTGTCGGTGGTGAAGTAGGGGTTTCCGGTGCCGGCACCAAAAATTACCACTCTTCCTTTTTCGAGGTGCCTCACTGCCCTGCGTTTGATGAATGGCTCGGCAATTTCTTTCATTTCAATGGCGGTCATCAGGCGGGTGAATACGCCCACTTTTTCAAGCCCGCTTTGCAGCGCCATGCTGTTGATTACGGTTGCCAACATGCCCATGTAGTCGCCTTGCACACGGTCAATGCCATTGTCGGCAGCCTGAATGCCGCGGAAGATGTTTCCTCCGCCAATCACAATTGCCACTTCCACACCTTCGCTCACTGCTGCTTTAATTTCTTGGGCATAGCGCATCACCATGTCGGTGTCGATGCCGAACTGCTTTGCGCCCATCAGCGACTCACCGCTGAGTTTCAGGAGAATACGTTTATACTGCATGGAGCGCGAAATTATTTTTTTTCTGCGCTATTCCATTTTGTGCTGCACTTAAATGTTTTTTCAGAGGCTCATTTTATCCAGCGCTTCCAAAAACTTTTTTTCGGTTTCTTCCATGCCCAAAAAACTTTTGCCGCCTGCGGCATTGAAGTGTCCGCCACCTTCAAAATGCTCGCGGGCAAGTCGGCTCACATCAATGGTGTTGCCGCGGCTTCGGAATGAAATTTTTATCTTTTCGCCTTCCTCGCTGAAATAGGCGCACATTTCCACCCCTTTTATTTTAAAAGGATAGTTTACTAAGCCTTCGCTGTCGCCATTTTGAAGCCAAAAGCGTTTTATTTCCTGCGATGAAAGCATCATGTAAGCCACCTTTCCTTTTTTGGTAACTTTTAGTTTGCGGTCTAAACAAAAGCCGAAAAAGCGAAGCCGCTTTTCATGGAAAATGTTGTTCACCATCTCGCTCACCAAAGCGGGTTCTGCACCTTTTTCAATCAGTTTGCCCGCCACGCGCATCACGTTTGGGGTGGTGTTGTTGAATTGGAAAAAGCCGGTGTCAGTACACAAGCCTGCATAAAGCAGCATGGCGGTTTCTTTATCAATTTTATCGGTTTCGCCAAGTTGCTCGATGGTGTCGAAAACCATTTCGCAGGTGGCGGCATAGGTGATGTTGCTAAACCCGAAATGGAAAAAGTTTTCTGGTTCGCGGTGGTGGTCAATCAACACTTTCACTGCCTTTGCCGCGGCAATGATTTCGCCTAAATCTTCAAGGCGGGAAAGGGCATTAAAATCTAAGCAAAAAATCGCTTCTGCACTTTGAACTAAATCTTTGATGAGCGGCTTTTGCTTTTCGTTTTCAAACGATAGTGTTTTGCTGAAGTCGGGCAGCCAATCTAAATTCCCTGTTACATCGGTTGGCGACACAAAATGTGCGGTGTGCCCCTTTGAGGCTAAAAACCGGAGCCATGCAAGCGATGCGCCCATGGCATCGCCATCGGGCTGGCGATGGGTGATGATGACACAATTTTTAGGTGTGGCAAGCAGCGATTGAAGTTCGGGAATGAAATTGTTTTCCATGTGAGCGGGCGAAAGTAATTTTTTTGTCAGGTATCGTCAGCTTCGTTTGTTGGGTGAAAAAAGGTTGTAAAAAGTGTAATATCGCAGTCGGTTGAAAACCAAAAACCGCTGAGGATTGTCTTTACTGAATATGCGCTTATTGATTATTCTTTTGCTTTCATCGTGTGTTTCGCTTTTTGCGCAAAAGAAAGAGCGTATCTACAATCCGAATGATGAGTATGTTTATACAAAAGAAATGAGCGGTGGCATTCGGATGCAAACCAACGGATTCAGTTTGTTCACCGAGTTCGGTTTTATTAAAAACATTTACAAAACACAACTCATTCAGGCAGAGTATCAGTATTTCATGGATTACAAGCTGAGGCGCGAAAAAGCAGTGCCTGTGGGGAAAGAAAATGGCAGAGACTATTACTATGGTATGCAGAATCAGTTGCACACCATCAGGTTGAGCTATGGCATCCGCAGAACTTTTGCCGACAAAGCGCGCAGAAACGGTGTTCGGTTTGCTTTCACGGCAATGGGTGGGTTTTCATTGGGCTTGTTGAAACCTTATTATCTTGATTTGAAGTATCAAACCGATAGCCTTGTTGGCGGCTTCACCGAAGTGCGTTCCGAGCGATACAGCGAAGCCAATCGCAGCAAGTTTTTAGATAAACAATCCATCAGTGAAGCATCATCGCTTTCGCGAGGGTTAAACCAAATTGAGCCGGTGCCAGGTGTGCACATTAAAACCGGCTTAAACTTCGACTGGGGCACACGCGATGAGTTTGTGAAAGCGCTTGAAGCAGGAGTGATGGCAGACATTTATTACAAGCAGTTACCGGTGTTGATAAATCGTCAAAATAGGTTCTACAGGTTTTCGGCTTATTTGTCGTTCCAGTTTGGCAAAAGGTGGTGAGCATAAACCGGATGGAATTGTAAGAGTTTTGTCATATTCTTGCCGCCCTTAGAACAAATATGTGATGTTGTTTGTATGTTTGAATTGTGATTAAAAATAAAAATTGAAATAATGATGAAAAGGTATTTCTACATTCTTCCGGCAGTTGGTCTTTTGTTGTGTGGTGCAGCAGTGTTTCACATCACGCACTCTGAAGGGCAGGAGTTTCAGCTTGAGCAAAGCAAAAAGAAAAAATCTTTTGCCGACCGCGAGCGACTTGCCAAAGGGGCTGCCGAGTATCGCTTCGGCAAAATTGCTGACGAGAACGGTCAGTTCAAGCAGGAGTATTTTCAAAATGCCGTTAGGGAAATTAACGCAAGGCTTGCGCAAAGCAGCCCTGCATCCAGAAATCAATCATTGGTTTGGGAAGAATTAGGACCTGACAACATTGGAGGTCGCACACGCGGCATTTTGGTGGACAGGCGCGACCCTACCGGAAACACAGTTTGGGCAACGGGTGTTGCCGGTGGTGTTTGGAAAAGTGTTGACGGTGGCGCTAATTGGACTTATGCTTTTAAAGTAAAATCTAACTCAGAAGAGTTTTTGTCCATTTCATGCATTGAACAAATTGGCGATGGAACCATTTATGTGGGCACAGGTGAGGGTCATGCGCAAGTGGGCGGTGCCGGTGGCAGTTCGGGTGGAACATCTCTAAACTCAGGTTCTGCAGGCAATGGCATTTATCGTTTGAAGCCGAACGAAAACGAATGGGAGAGCCTGATGTCAACAACATTGACCGGATTACCTTCCGACTTTAATAAATCGGAAGATTGGGCTGTGGTGAACAGAATTGCAGCCAGCCCAAGCCCTAATTCGCAAACATGGCAATCAGCACATCTTATTGCCGCCACACAAGGCGGTTTATATGAAACCATTGACGGTGGCGAAACATGGCAACCCATTCAACCCACAGGGTTGACTAATGCTCAGGCACGCCAGCCCTGCGGTGATGTGAAGTGGTCGTCTGATAAGAATTTCATTCTTGCTGCTGTTACTGGTTCTACCTTGCCCCCCGAAGCCGGCAGAAGAATTGCACGCTCATTAGATGGTGGAGTTACATGGGATGTTTTGAGTTCAGGTAGCAATCCGGGCTTCCCGGCACTTCGTGGCAGAATTGAAATAGCCATAGCGCCTTCAAACCCTGATGTTGCATACCTGATGATTGCAGAGTCGGGCAACAACTTTGGTGCTACTCATGGCTTGTACCAAACCACCGACCGTGGAAATACATGGAAGGTTATTGCAACAAAGAGTATCAACTTTGACCCATTCCGCGACCAAAACCAAGGATGGTACGACAATGTGGTTGCAGTTTCTCCGGTTGACCCTTTCAAAGTTTACATTGGCGGAGTTGACTTTTACACCTATGGCGATGGCACCGGTGTTAAACTTGCCGATGTTGGCTTAGGTGGAAGCATATCCAATCCATTCTATATCCATCCTGATAAGCACGCCATTGCATTTGACCCTTTCAATCCTGAGGTTATGTATCTGGGTTGTGATGGAGGAGTGTACAAAACCAATAATGCACAAAGCGCTTTCCCTTATCCTGAATTTAGAATCCGCAATAAGAATTTTAATGTAACTCAGTTTTATTCGGTTTCTGCTGCTCGCACGGGCGAGGTTATGGGCGGAACGCAGGATAACGGTACGATTCTGATTAACTATCGTGGAAACACTAACATGGCAGGTGAAGATGTGAGAGGCGGTGATGGTATTTATGCCGAAATCTCACACCTGAACGAAGATGCTTATTTTGCGGGTGTTTACTACGGAAGGGTTGGGCGTTCGCAAAACAGAGGTAAGCGCGGAACATTCGGTTCCCCTTTTGACATAAAAATAGACCCGGGTAATGCAGGGCAACCTTCCTTCTGTGGTGGCAGCAACTGTGCAAGCTTTATCACTCCTTTTTATCTGCATGAAACCACTGAGGCTTTTGATAGCCCTGACAGTGCTGATTTTGTGGCAGACAGATTATATGTTGCGGGTGATGTTGTTCAGGTGAGAAGTTCTACAGGCTATCCGCTTGCAAGCGTAACTTTGAATGCCGGACAAAGCCTTCAGCCCGGTCAGGCATTAAGTGCAATTACCGGAGAAAAATATCATGATTATGTGAAAGCAAGATTTTTCCTTGCTTGCCGCAATCAGGTTTGGATGACAAATGAAATTCTTGATTTCAAAGTGGCTCCGAAATGGTTCCGCTTGCATGATGCGGGTGCAGAAGTTATGAGTTTCTCTGCAACTAAGGATGGCAACAGACTTTATGTTGGAACTCGTAACGGTCGTGTGGTTCGTGTTGACAGTTTGAATACAGCTCAATACAATTACACCCCTGGTTCATTGCCTGTAACGCCTACCAAAATTAAGGTTACCACATTTACAGTGGCAAACGGACGTTCGATTGAGGGCATTGCTGTTGACCCTAATGACCCTGACCATGCAGTGGCTGTGGTATCAGGCTATTCAGCAACAAATCAACCGCATGTTTACTTCACTTACAACGGTGGAACAACTTGGACACCTGTTACCACTTTACCTAACTTCCCTGTTTATGATGTGGTGATTGATGCAAATGACAATAACAATTACATCATTGGAACAGAGTTTGGCATTTGGGCTTCATTTGACGGTGGAACCACATGGCACGAGCAAACCAGCATTGCTGATCCAAGTTTAAAAATGCCGCGTGTTCCTGTTTACAGACTTCGCCAGTTGCCGCTTTACAAAGACGATTGTGGTGTGATTTATGCAGGCACGCACGGTCGTGGTATGTGGCGCAGCACTTCGCTTACTCCAGCAGGCTGCAACACCGTTCCGGGTATTGTTTCAAGCATTAAGGAAGTGAGCAATGGAAAAGATGGCGGCATCAACGGTTTGATGATTTACCCGAACCCTGTTCAGGCTAACTCAAAAGTTAAGTTGGAGTTGGAAGCCAGAGCCGATGTTGAAATTAACGTGGTTGACATGCCGGGTCGTTTGATTAAAACCCGTTCTTATAAGGATGTGCCTGCCGGAGAATCGGATGTTGCGTTTGATTTTTCAGGATTACCTGCAGGCAACTACATTCTTACTGCAACAGTTAACAAGAAGCGCACTTACAGCCGACTGTTTACTGTAAGTAAATAGGTTAGTGGTTAAAATTGTCATAGTTCAAAAAAGGCTGCTGATTCAGGCAGCCTTTTTTGTTTTTTTACATCTGCTTAAACGGATTGCGATAAACGTAATGCTTTGCTTTTATGGCTTTTGAAAGCTTTGCAACCACAAGTTTGTTGATGATTGGATTTTTGTGTTTCACAAACCCATGCACAGGTATGGGGGTTGCACCAATGGAACATTTCATTTCGGTTGCAGTTCTTCCAAAGTGAAGGGTGCTTAGTCTGTTGGTTATGCCAAATTCTATTGCATCCATCAACATGCGCTGATAGAGGTGTGTAGAGGTATTTATTTTATAGTCTAAGCCTATGTAGTGAACTTCGCCTTTGCCGTCAAGTGTAAATATGGAATTGAAACCAACTAACTTTCCATTGATGAAATAGCCGAATACATGATAGTTGTCGGGTAGCAATTTTTTCTGTTTGGCAAAATAGTTTGCTTCGAGTTCAACGAGTGAGAAAGAAGCCCTTTGAATAGTGTTTTGGTAAAGTGCATAAAGTTCATTTTCAAACAAATACAAGTCATCCAAATTTAAAGCGCTGCGTTGAATGCCATCGCTAAGTGAGAGGCATTTTTTAGCGCGCACCCTGTATTTTGAGGAAAGGGCATTTGTGTAATCCTGAAAACTCTGCCACTCTTTATCCAACACCAATTCCATGTCAGGCTCTTCATGAATGTGGTGAAAATTATGCTTTTGAAGATGGTTGCTAAGCACATCATCATGCTCGAATACATCTGTGATGAGATAACCATTAAGACTTTTTCTACTGCTCAGAATGTACTCCACCAAATCGGAATAAATGCTCCATTTTTCATTCTCTGTAAATGCTGCTGAGGCAAAAAAACCTTTCTCGCCTGTCATCAATAAATTTGCGCCCACAAGCAGTTTAACATTAATCAGGTTTAAGATTATGTTGTAGAAACTACGGGCAACAGGCGGAGCATTTTTAGTGTAATCGCTGAGTTGAGTTCCTTTAAAGGTTACCACCTGAAAGTAAGCGGCAGCTATTAAAGCGTTGTTTTGCTTTACAGCTGCATAGATGAATTTGGTTCCGTTTTGCAGTGAATTTTCTAATAGTTCAAGGTAGCCGGGGTTATGCAATAAGTTTTTTTCGGGCACGAGGTTTTGCCATTCTGTAAGTGGAAGATTTTTGCAGGAGTCGTGTAACTCAAAACGGATGGAATGGTTCAAACGGAAAAGCAATTTCGATGATGGGATGAAGACGATTGCAACTTAACAAAATTGTGAAGTCAGCGGTTTTCGGTTTTTACAATTCTCAACACCCTTTGGTTTTCCTTTGCCTGAATGGTAACGATATATACGCCTGCTTTTAGGTTTTCTCCGAAAGCAATTTCGTTTTCGGTTGGCTGAAATTGCTCAATGATTCTGCCGTTTACATCAAAAACCGAAAGTGTTGTTTCAGTGTGTTGGAAATTTCCGAACAGTTTTGTTTGATGCTGAAACGCAGTGGGATAAGCAAAGTAATCTATTTCATCTGCCGTGTTTGCCAAGCCCGAAACTATGCAATTCAGCGATGTGTTTAGGGCGGTAACTTCACCGCTTTTCAGCTCCACATCTTTTATGATTTTGGTAAAGCATCTGTTGCTTGGGTCAAAAATGCGCACGTCATATTTTCCTGCTTCGGCACCGGTTTTGTAGTTGCCCAAAAAATTGCTGCGTTTCACGCGCAAACTGCCCATGATGCTTACTTCAACCCCGGGCAGCGCCTCGCCATTTTGATTGGTAATTTTTCCTTCCAAATAGGCAGCGCGTTTCAGGTTTGGTGTAAGCACAAACAAACCTTCTTCGCGGTCGCTGGCAAGGATGTTGCCTGATGGCAGATAAGGATAAACGCCCCAACAGCCTTCAAAACCCGCTGCACTGCCAAATGGAGAAGTGTCGAAATGACCAACTTCCACAAGGTTGTCGGGTTTGTGTGCGTCCACAATGGTAACGCCTGCGCGGTAATAGCTGGTGTAAAGAAAGCTGTCGCTGGTGATGTGTGTGTTGTGTGGAATTAAACTGTCATAATCAGAGTGGCGGTATTCATCAAGCAGTTTGATGTTTTCTAAATCACTTACATCATAAGCAGCCACTGTAGCATACTGTTTTTCATCGGTGGTGAAAAGGAATTTCCCGTCATCGCTCAACCAGCAGTTGTGTGCAAATGCAAAAGGTGTTTGAAACCTTTGCAACACCACCGGATTGGCTTTGTTGCTAACGTTTATCACCGACACTGTTCCGTTTAAAATTTCAGCAGTCCAAAGTGTGTCGCCCCGCGCAAAGCAATCGTGCACATAATGTTCATTGTAAAGCCCGAGATAAGTTGGCGCAAGCGGATTGGGTTTTAAGTCAAACAATACACTTCCACCATGAACCTGACTGCCATTGAGGTAAAGGATACCGTTTTCATCAATAAAGCATGAATGTGAACGACCCTTGTAATCATATTCCGCTGAGCCTTTCCAGAACACAACATTCACCGATGTGGGCAGGTTGCTCATGTCCACAATCATCAAGCCTTTGTCGCCCTTTTCGTTGGTCATGTACACATATTGTTTCCATGTTTTGGGTTCCTGCCAAAGGCTGGTGTCGCCATCAATGAAAAACAGTTGTTTGGGGTTGTCGGGGTTGGTAACATCCACAATAGATAAGCCAAACTCCACCCCAACTAAGGCATATTCTTTTTGCTTGGCACTGTCTGAATATCCCCAAACATTTGCAAGTGTTCCTGCATAGGGAAAGTGGCTGCGATACTGAATATTTTTTTGTGCCAGTAATGTGAATGGCAACAAAAATGCCGCAATGTGCCATGCACGAAAACCAAGCACATTGCAAAGGCGATTCATCATAGTTTGATGAGTTTAATCACTGAAAACTTTCCTGCCATGTTCACATGAAGAAAATACAAACCCGATGGGTAACCCGATAAATTAAACGCATTGTTGCCTGATATTCTCCTGCTTGGCTGCATGGTTTGCCCAATGTTGTTTTTCAATGTGGCGATAGCTTCATTGTTACTCAGTATTTCAACTTCAAATTTTTCGGCAAAAGGGTTGGGTTTTACTATAAGCCCGTATGTTTCCATTTCATTGATTATGGAAGTGCCGTTCACAAAATTCACTGTGTCGGTAGCTGCAGCAGTGCAGCCATTAGCATCGGTTACAGTTACAGTGTAAATGCCAGGTCCAAGTCCTGTGGCAACTTCGGTTGTTTGCCCCGATGCATCATTCCACAAATAGGTGAATGGCGCAATGCCTCCGATTACAGTGGCGCTCACGGTGCCTTGAATGGTGAAATTGATGTTGTCGGTGGCAGTGGTTGAAACGGCAGGAGGCGCAAGCACTTGTGAAAATAAATTTTTGGTGATGGTGTCGGTGCCGAACTGATTTTTTGCAATCAGTTTCACGTCATAGAAACCCGCAGTTGGGTAGGCTACCACCGGATTTGCGAGTGTTGACGTGGCAGGCACACCACCTTCAAAGTGCCACTCGAATGAGTCGGCACTGCAAAGCGCTGTTTGGCTGTATTGAATGGTTAAGCCCGCACAACCATTTTGCCTATCGCTTTCAAACTCGGCTTTCACTGCCTGAACAGTTACAAAGTTCTGGAAATCGGCAGTGTCTTTTCCGGCTTCGTTGGTTGCAATCAGCGAAACACTGTAAACGCCCGGCAAGCCATAAGTTACCCTTGGGAAAGGAACATTGGTTGCCGAAGGACTTCCACCCGGGAACAACCATTGCAAAGTGTCGGGTTCGTTTAAAGTGAGGTCTGAGAAATCAATGGTGTCGCCAACGCAAATGTTTGTTTTGGATGCCGAGAAATTTGTGATAGGCGGAACATTGGCAATGCTGGTAGAATCTTTCACCCTGAACAAATCGAAACCACCTTCCACCAAATGCCCGGTGGGTGTGTCGAAGGTGCGCACAATTAAACGCATGTTGTTGGTGGGGGTGATGAAGTCTTTCAATTTGTAGGTGCGGAATAGCCATTGGCTGAGTGGGGCAGTGTTTACACCATTGGCTTCAAGCACCACAGTTTGTGTTCCGTTTGAAACACTCACAATCAGCGAATCGTCAGGATTGCCAGAACCTCCGCCATTGTAGAACCAGCGGTAGTAGCTTAAAATGGGTTCGGTGTAATTGCTTAAATCAAAAACCGGAGAAGTGAGGATGGTGGTTCCGTCATCCACATCATCGGTGCCGGCTTGGCCGCCACCATTTCCTGTTACATAACACAGATTCCCAAAATCACCTGTAACATCCACATCAGGATTCACTTTCACCGTTACATTATTTTGGGTGAAAGTGGTTCCGATGGGCACTCCGCGCACCCATTTGCCGGTTGGCGCATTGCCAGATTCTGTCCAGTTGAAGTTGAAAAGGAAATCGTCATAATAACCCGGATTTAAAAGCACAGTGGTTTGCGGTGAACCTTGCTGCAGCACTAAATTGGCTACCCGGTTGGTAACATAACCCCACTTTCCAGCATAAATGTTGTAGTTGTCCTGCTGCAAGTTGGCAATGGTAAAAAAGCCGTTGGCATCGGTAGTAACATTATACTTTGCATTGCCTTCCACAAACACATTTGCACCTGCAATGCCTTGATTGTTAGATGCGTCCACCACTCTGCCGGTGTAGGAAAATGTTACCGGAATGGTGCAAACATTTGAGTTCAGCAATGAGGCTCTGCGGGGCGCGTTGTTAAGCGCAGTAAGCATGCGCGTTTTTTGGCAAAGCGTGAAGATGTTCATGCAGGCATCATCGGTGTAGTCCATGTAATTTTCAACCATGTCGTTGGGGTCGGGGGTGCCATCGTTGCAACTGTTTTTGGTTGGGCAGCCATAGTTTGCAGCACTTGCTTTGGGAGTGTCATCGCAGTGGTCGGTGGCGGTGCAACTACTGCCATCGCCCCAAATGTGGCGCAGCCCGAGCCAATGTCCGAGTTCGTGTGTAAGTGTTCTTCCTTTGTTATAGGGCGATTGCACATTGCCTGTTCTGCCAAATGCAGTGTGCCGAACCACCACGCCATCGGTGTTTGCTCCGCCATTGTTGGTGCCTATTCCTGCTAAACTCACATTCGGGAATTGTGCATAGCCAAGCGTGCTGCCACTGAACTTCACCACCCAAATGTTGCAGTAGCGGTCGGGGTCCCAAACCGTTTGCGGTTTCACTGAACTGTTGATGGTGTTGGTGGATGAATAGGACGCTGTGCCCAAATTCACCCTGTCAATGCCGGGTTCCGGCAAGATGTTTCCGTTGGGGTCAACCAACGCAGGGCACCATTCAATTTCCACATCGGCACCAACAGGATTGTTGTTGAAACCCGGTGTGCCTGCCATTCGCCTGAAGTCTTCGTTGATTACTGCGATTTGCGAGTTGATTTGCGCTGTGCTGATGTTTTCATCAGCACCCACAGCATCGCCATTGTGGATGATGTGAACGATGAAAGGAATGGTAACAACCGCGCGGCTACCACTTTTGTGCACATTGGCATAATTTTTTGCCATCAATGCCTGAAGCCAGTTTTCAAAATCGGTTAACGATTCTGTTCCCTGCTCAACGCGCCTGAGCGAATCCATGTACATGGTGGCGCATTTCTCCTGTGCATTAACATTAAAAAGTAGTGTGAACAGCGCGGCAATTGAGCATAAAAATTTCTTCACCATCAAAAAAGTTTGTGGGATTGCATTTGCTTTTTTAATCCCTGAGTTAAACCAAATGTTCTGTGTGGCAGCGGATTTCTATTTTAAATGAACCATCAGTCAAAAGGTTCACTTTATACAAACATAAATTTTGGTGGTGAAATGTTTCCATTTCCATGAGCGGTAAATCTGATAGGGTGCACATAAAGGCGCGAATGAACCTGCCGTGGGTTGCAATCAACACTCTTTTATCGGGTGTGTTTTTCAGGTATTCGATAAAGCGAAGTTGCCTCTGCTGCAGCTCAAAAGGGCTTTCTCCGTTGTTGTATTTCGCATGAATGTTGCCGCTTTTCCATTCGGCAAGCATGTTCTTGAATGAGGCATCGCTTTCAAGTGTGTTTACCACACCTTCCATTTCGCCCCAGCTAATTTCATCCAGTTCATCTCTTATTTCCAGTGGCACACCGGAATTTTTGAACAATGCAATGCTTTGCTGCGCACGCAGCAGCGATGAGGCATAAAGCTTATCAAACTGAACGTGTTTGTATGCTTCATGAAATTTTTCTGACTGCCACCTTCCTTTTTCGTTTAGCGGAAGATTAACGCCTTTGCCCTGAACAATACCTTTTGCGTTGTGGTCGGTTTCTCCGTGCCTGATGATGAACAGCTCTTTTTGAATCACGCACGAATGTAAGGATTCGGCATTGAGCAGTAAACTATTTTCATTCACCTTGTTTCAATTCAAATTGAAAACTATATTCGTTCATCACTAAATTTTTTCCAATGAAAACAATACAAAACTGGTTAGATGAATATGCTGTGAGCCATCAAAATCCAACCAATAAAAAAGTGCACTTTCTGTGTGTGCCTGTCATTTTCTTTACCATTGTGGGGTTGCTTTACAGCATTCCAACGCCAACGTTTCTGCACTTGGGTTTGTTTGATGTGAACGTTGCCACCATCGCTTTGGTGTTGGTAACCATTTATTACATAAGGCTTTCGTTTACCCTTGCGGTGGGCATGTTGTTGTTTTCGCTGGCGTGTTTAATTATTTCCGAAAACATTGTCATTCACTCCTCAAAGGGGAATTTGGCTTTCGTGTGTTTAGTGCTTTTTGTGTTGGCGTGGATTTTTCAGTTTTGGGGGCATAAAGTGGAGGGCAAAAAGCCTTCTTTCATTAAAGACCTTCAGTTCCTGATGATTGGACCTGCTTGGATAATGAGCTTTGTTTACAAAAAGTTGGGAATCGGCTATTAAACTTCAACTGATAAATTCTGTTTTTTTGCAGCGCACTGAGGTGCGCTGTTTTTATTTCATAAACTTTCAAACATGAAGATTTTTCAACTTAGTTTTTTGCTTTGCTGTTTCACTTTTTTGCAGGTTTCTGCCCAAACCGATGATGCCAAAGCGGTGGTGAACAACACCCTTGAAGCCATTAAAAAAGCAAAGGGTTACACCTACATTATGAAAGGCACCGAGCGCATTCCGAACAAACAAGATTTTCGCGTTACCGAAGTGCTTACCAAAGTACATCTCACGCCAAAGAAAATTTACACCAAAGTGCTGAGTTCGCCTAACAAAGGCACCGAAATGCTTTATGTGAATGGCGAACGCGACAATAAAGTGCTGGTGAAAGCGGGTATTCTGCCAAGCCTTAAACTTTCGCCCACCAGCAGTTTGCTTTGCAAAGAGCAACATCACAGCGTGCTGAGTTCAGGCTTTGGATTTTTCTATAAAAATATATCTGCCGGTGTGAAGCGCGCTGACGAGCAGAATGAATTCAACACTGTTTTTAAACTTGATGGCGAAGTGAATTTTGAAGGCAGGCGCTGCTATAAGTTGATAGTTGCCGACCCTACTTATGCCCTAACTACTTACACAGCACAAAAAGGCGAAACGCCATTCACGCTTTCGCAAAAACTATTGGTTCCTGAGTTTGCCATTCAGGAGTTGAACGGCATTAAAAACATTGATGAGGATTTGGGCGGCAAGACAATTAAGGTGCCAACATCGTATGCCCAAAAAAGCATTATCTACATTGACAAGGCAAACTATTTTCCCATTTATCAGGAAATGCACGATGCAAAAGGCATGTTTGAAAAGTATGAATTCAGCAACCTGAAAGTTTCGCCTGCTTTTGCCGAAGATGAGTTTGCAAGCAACTACAGCGAGTATAACTTTTAATTGTCGGGCATTTTGGTTTAGATTCGTTTAGGTCTAAATCAAAAACGGCATGAGATTTACATTTTACTTCACTGCGTTATTTTCTTTTTCCATTGCATCGGTTTTTGCTCAATCGCCCACATGGAGCAATGACATAGCCAAGATTGTTTATGCGCGCTGCACACCCTGCCATCACACCGGTGGTTTGGCGCCATCTTCGCTGATGACCTATCAGGAAGTTTATGCCAGAAGGTTTCAAATTGAATATGCCGTTACCAACCGCATCATGCCGCCTTGGCCTGCCGACCCCAACTACAAGGAACATGCACATCAGAATGTTTTAAGCAATGCAGAAATTGCTGCCATCCAACAATGGGTTGCCAACGATGCGCCTGTGGGTGATGTTAAAGTGGCGCCAGCCCAGCCGTTTTACAATCCTGCAAGTAAGCTGGGAACACCCGATTTAACCATGCAAATGCAGGCGTTTACGGTGCCAAACAATGGCGATGTTTACAGGAACTTTGTGTTGCCATCGCATAACCTAAGCCAAACGCGCTATGCCACTGCCATTGAGGTGATTCCCGGCAATAAAGCCATTGTGCATCATGTGTTGGTGTTTGTTGATACATCAAATACCGCTGTTAATCCCAACAGCCCCGGGGCAATAGCTACTGCTTCATCAAAATTGATTTACGGATATGTTCCGGGGGCTGAGCCTTATTTTGCACCTCCGGGAACAGGATATAAGATAACGCCAAGCACCAGAATCATCATTCAAATGCATTATGCACCGGGTAGCTTAGGGCAAATTGACGACACCAAAGTGAACTTTAAACTCACTTCAACACCGCAGCGCGAAATACTCGGAAACTTTGCACTTAACCATTTAACTGCAATGGTGAATGGTCCGCTTTCCATTCCGGCAAACACCACACGCACTTTTTTTCAGCAGTCTAATGTTCCGGTGGGGGTAACGCTGCTTTATGGCTGGCCCCACATGCACCTGATAGGCAGAAGCATTCGCTCTTATGCCACCACTGCTGCCAACGACACCATTCGCTTTTTCGATGTACCCAAGTGGAATTTCCATTGGCAGATGAATTACATTTTCCCGCGCACGGTTCGTGTGCCTGCAAGTTCAAAACTTCATGCAACAGCCTTTTATGACAACACGGCTTCCAATCCATTCAACCCAAGTTCACCGCCCAAAAATGTAAGCTCGGGCGAAGGAACGGAAGATGAAATGATGGGTGTGTATTTTGCTTTTCTGCCTTATCAAAATGGCGATGAAAACTTGATTGTGGACAATCGCATTTTGCCGCGCAGCGGCACCACCATCTGCACAGGGCAGCCTGTGTTGTTGGAAACTATCGAAGGTCCGGGTTACACTTATCAATGGCGGAAGAATGGAACACCCATAAGCGGTGCAACAAGCTATGCCTTCACTGCCACTTCGGGTGGCAGCTACACCGTGTCTATTTCGCTGGGTGGCAACAACTCCGTTTCCGAGGCTGTGGTGGTAACCGAAAATCCATTGCCAACGGTGAGTTTAACTCCTGCCGCCTCCACTGCAATTTGCTCGGGCGAAAGTGTTGCTATTCAGGCAACAACCGGAAGTGGTTTTAATTATACATGGTTCAGAAATGACACGCTGATTCAGGGTGCTACTTCAGCCACTTTTAATGCAACGCAAGCGGGCAGCTACAAAGTGGAAGTGTTTAATGGTTGCTATGGCAACTCAACTCCTGTTGAAGTTACCTTGCATAGCCAGCCTTCGACACCCGAAATCACTCAGAACGACAATACGTTAACGGCTACTCCGGCAGCTGGCTATGAGTGGTTTAAAGATGGTGTTTCAACCGATGTTACAACGCAGCAGTTCACAGCCACCGAAAGTGGTTGCTACACTGTTGGCATTGCTGACGCCAACGGCTGTGTTGCCATTTCTAATCAGGTTTGTTTAACCATTTCCAATCTGGCGTTCAATGCATTGGCATCAGTGAAGTTTTTCCCGAACCCTGTTAATGATTACCTGATGGTTGACTTGGGCGAAACACAAGTTGATGGTTTCCTTGTTTGCAAAGACATTGCAGGCAAAGTGGTGATGCGCACACGCATTGAGCAACAGTGGCAGCAACTTGACATGAGTGCGTTGAGCAACGGCATGTATTTTGTGGCTGTTGCCGACAAGGAAATGCGTGCGTTGGTTACCAAGCGTGTGGTGAAGCAGGGATTTTAACTCAGTTAACGTTCATGCAATCAATTCCACTTCAAAACCGCTGTGCTTGCGGATGTTGAGCACCGTGCCGCCTTCAAACAAAAAGTATTGACCGCGAATGCCGGTGAGCTTGGTTTTGATGTCGGGGTGTTTTTCAAAGCCCACGCTGGTAACTTTTGTTGGATAGGTGATGACGGGGTAGGTGAGTTCCAGCGGCTCGTCAGGTGTGTAAACATATTGCTTGAATTCATGGGGCAGCAAGGCTGCAATGCGGTGTTTTTCAGCCACAAGGTCCACATCGGCAGGCATCACATTCATCAGCATTTTGCTCCAGTGGGTTTTGTCGCTCAGGTATTGTTTAAGGTAAACTTCAATGGCGCCTGCCAACTGGCGGTAGGGCGTTTGCGCCAAAATGATGGCTTTGGCTGCGCCTTGGTCAATCCATCGGGTGGGAATTTGCGAATCGCGGGTAACGCCCACTTTCACTTCGCTGGTTAGCGCCAGGTAAACAAAATGCGGTTTGTTGTGGGTGCGCTCTTCCCACTCGGGGTTGCGCCCTTCGCCAAGGTGTGCGCGGCACAGCTCGGGGCGCATAATGCACTCTGAGTTTTCAGGTGCATTGGCAAAGCACGGATAGCACATGCCTTCGCCAAAACTTTTCTTTGTTTTTCTGCCGCAAACGGTGCAGTAGATGTTGCCCGTCCAGCGCAGTTGAATGGGCATGCCAAGCAGTTCATTAACAAGCACATCTTCGTTGGCAAATTTCAGGTGATATTCAACAGGATTTACAAAAAGTGTAGGCATTTTATCCAACACGCCAAGATGCCGCATACGCAAAGTTTAAGGGCTTGAACATAGTTGAATTTCCTGATGCTGCTATGGAATGAAAAGCAACTTAGATTGTGTGATTTGGTTTGGCGCGTGCACCCGTGCCACATAAATGGATGCAGAAAGCTTGCGGGGGGAAAGACCATGATATTAATGCTGAATATCTATGGCTTGCCGGGGGTGGGTTTTGCGGTAATGGGTTAGGAGTTGTATATTCGGGGTACGATATACCAACTACTGAACTATGGCTGCCCCATTCCTTTACCTTGATGGGATTCCGATTAGTGTGCAAGAAGCGCGAGTTTTAGTGCTTAATATCTATGGCTTGTCGTACACGGAGATGGCGGATTTTTTGGGTTGCAAGTATGGCACGGTGCGTGCGCTGAATGAAAAGTTGCATCTCAAATTCGAGGTAAACAGCAACGTTCAACTAATGAGATTTTCATTGCTTCATGGCTTCGACATTAATGGAAAATTTGGGGAACTGTGTATTATAGACAGTAGTGATATTTCACTATATGCTTGCAGGCATAGGAAATTTCTACAGCATTTTTCGGGAGATAAACAAGCAAAAGTCCACTGCAAAATTGCAGTGCAATTTTGCAGTGGACGGGCGTGGGCTGAGGGTATTGCTTTGCACCTGATGATGGGTACATGTGAGGCTGACAGAAATAAAAATAGAGGTGGCACGCCATGAAGCAACAGCCTTAATATGTGGTGTTACGCGGCAGACCCTTATCGGAGTTACTATAACTGTGTAAAAGTCTTTTGCTTAAACAGAAAGTAGCTGAGCAGAATTGAATTGCGGTGAACGGTGTGTGGGACTTCAAACTTGGCAGGGAAAGCTTTCCTTTTTGCAAGCAATGAAGGAATGGAGGAGTAGAACGAAAAATGCGCTTTGAGAATAGCTGTTAAGTCTTTCAGCGATTGGTGTTTGATGGTGAGTTGGAGCGCTGCAACACCATCTAAAACAAGGCGCACGGGCAACACCAGCATCAAGTGCCGGGCGGGCAGGTTTTTGGTGAGCAGCCAAAGGTTGTTTCTGAAATTCAGGAAAGTTTTGCGCGGGTTTGAGTAGGCAAGTGTTCCACCGCCCACATGGTAAACCACCGATTGTGGGCAACTCCAAACTTCAAAACCTAAGCGCTGCAATCGCCAGCACAAATCAATTTCCTCCTGATGGGCAAAGAAATCGGCATCTAAACCGCCTGCTTTGCGATATGCCGCTGCGCTTACAAACAAGCAGGCGCCTGATGCCCAAAAAATTTGCGCGGCTTTGTCATATTGCCCGGTGTCTGCTTCAATGGTATCAAAAATTCGCCCCCGGCAAAACGGGTAGCCAAGCCGGTCAATGGCTCCGCCTGCTGCACCGGCATACTCAAACAAATGCCGATGATTGAAATCTAAAATTTTGGGTTGAACTGCAGCAATTTTTTTGTTCTGCTCCATCATGGAAACAACAGGCAGCAGCCAGCCTTGGGTTACTTCCACATCGGAGTTCAGCAGCACAAAATAATCGGCTTCAATTTGCTTTAGCGCGTTCACATAGCCACCGGCATATCCTGTGTTTTGTTCAAGCTCAATAACCTTTACTGTTGGGAAATGGGCTTTTAAAAAACGCACCGAATCGTCAGTGGAGGCGTTGTCTGCCACCACCACTTCTGCCCATGGAAACGAACTGTGTTCAACCACATTTTTCAGAAACTGCTCAAGAAACTTTTTGCCGTTCCAGTTTAAAATTACCACGGCAACTTTTGGAAAGTTCACGCACCGAAAATAGAATTAGCAGTGGCAAAAATTGTGTTTGTTCAAAAAAATCATGTTTTTAAATTTGTTGCACGCGACCCAATAGTTGTTATTTCCCATTATGGCTTTTGCCCGGCTGTTGCCGGGATTGCTACGTGCAAAAAAGAGGCTGTGCCAATGGTGCAGCCTCTTGTTTTTTATAGTCAGTAACATCCCTTCAAAGTTTTACTTTCACGCGCAGTGATTAGCAAGTTTACGATAGCAAAAATTATGGAAGACGCCCGCGTGGAAGAAGTGGTGGGCGAATATGTGACGCTGAAAAAGCGGGGCGCAAATCTTTTGGGTAACTGCCCTTTTCACAACGAAAAAACGCCTTCGTTCACCGTTACTCCGGCTAAAAATTTCTATAAATGTTTTGGTTGTGGTAAAAGCGGCAATGCAGTTACTTTTTTGATGGACCATGCGCAAATGAGCTATGTGGAGGCGTTGCGCCATTTGGCAAAGAAGTACAACATTGAAATTGAAGAGGTTAATCAGCAGGTTTCGAATGAGGAGAAGGAAAAGCAGTCGCTGACCGAAAGTATTTTTATTGCCAACGGTGCGGCACAGAAATACTATAGCGATTTTTTGCTGAAGACCGAGGAGGGCGGCATAGGTTTAGCCTATTTCAAAGAGCGGGGTTTTGATATGCAAACCATCGAAAAATTTCAGCTTGGTTTTTCGCCCGAATCGCCCGATGCTTTTGCCCGCTATGCCATGCAAAATGCTTTTCAGAAAGACATACTTGTGAAAGCGGGATTGATAAGTGAAAAGGAATATGGCATCCGCGATTTTTTTCGGAACAGGGTGATGTTTCCCATCCATAGCCTTACCGGAAAAGTGCTGGGATTTGGCGGAAGAATTTTGACTAAAGACCCCAAATCACCAAAGTATATCAACACTTCCGAGAACGAAGTTTACCAGAAGAGTAAAATTTTGTATGGCGCATTTTTTGCCAAGCAGGCGGTGCGCAAGATGGACGAGTGCTATTTGGTGGAAGGCTACACCGATGTGATTTCTATGCACCGTGCTGGCATTGAAAATGTGATGGCATCAAGCGGCACTTCGCTTACGGTTGACCAAATAAGGTTGGTGAAGCGCATGACCCAAAACATTACCATGCTTTATGATGGCGATGCTGCGGGCATAAAAGCAGCTTTGCGCGGCACCGACATGATTTTGGAAGAAGGCATGAATGTGCGCATTGTGATGCTGCCCGATGGCGAAGACCCCGACAGTTTTGTGAAGCAAAATGGCGCAGAGGGTTTCCTGCAGTTTGTGGGGCAAAACAAGCGTGATGTGATACTTTTTAAAACGCAACTTTTTGCAAAAGAATCGCAAGCCGACCCCATTAAAAAGAGTGAGTTGATAAAAGACATCATCACTTCAATTTCTAAAATTCCTGACCCTATTCAGCGCACAGTTTATTGCAAGGAACTGGCTGAGCGGTTCGACATTCAAGAGCAGATTATTAATGTGGAAGTGAATAAGCTGCGCAGGAAAAAGAACAAGGATGAAGCCACTAATCAGGAGCAAAATGTTACCGTTGAAGAGCAGCAAACATTAGAAGCGGAACATGCCAAACAACTGCATCAACCCGGCAACACACTTGAGTTGTTGGAGAAAGATTTGATGAGGCTTTTTCTGGAGTATGGCAACTGGGAGTTGTTTTTGGATGAGCAAACAAAAATTCATGTGGCAACCTACCTGCATGAAGAAATGGAGGGTATTGAAATTCAAACCCAAGCGCTGAAAAAGCTGCATGAGTTGATTGTTCAAAACACTGCGGCAAACATATTTCCTTCCGATGGTTTTTACACCGCGCACGAAGACCCGGAGGTGCGTGTGATGGCTATTGAGTTGCTATCGTCAAAGTATAGCATCAGCGAAAATTGGGAGAAAAAGTACAAGATTTTCATCCCGGAAAAGAAGCACATTTTTACGCGCGATTTGGAGAGTTTGATTCTTAGGTTGAAGCAGTTTCATGTGATTGAAAAGCTGAAACTTGTGGAAGAAAAATTGAAAGCTGAACAAAGCAAAGCTGTGGAGGAGCAAAATGATGAGGAAGTGATAAAGCTGCTTACCGCTCACCAAAAGTTAATGACACTGAAAAAAGATTTTGCAGCCCAATCTAAAACGGTGATTTACCGCCCAATAACATAGGTGAGCAATTCACCCTTCAGGAATTCATAGTGAATGCTCAAGTCGCTGAAAATTTCGGCAGCGTCATGCACGATGATGGAGCCGGTGAGTGTTCCTTTTTGTTTCAGTTCAAATGGCTGGATGATGAGTTGTGAAGCAAAGTCTAACTGTTTTTTTGAGTACAACTTGTAAAGCGATTCCTTTGCACTCCAATACAAAATCAGTGTTTCCACCTTGTTGGTAGTGATGTTCTGTAACTCCGATGGTTTCAGGAATTTATGTGCAATGCGTTCGATGCGCGGGTGGATGGTTTCAATGTCTATGCCCACATTTTTCTGGCTGCTGACAATGGCTGCTGCAAAGTTTTTTGAGTGCGATAAAGACAGATTCAGGCTTTCATTTTTAGCAATGGGTTTGCCGTTTTCATCGCGCTCAATGGCTAAATCTTTTCCGCTAAGCAAACTTGCCAAAGCCCTTGCACTGAGCGATTGATTGGTGGGGTGATGTGGGGTGAACGGCTGAATTGCAGCTATGCCGATTTTGGCAATTTGCCCGTGCAGTTTTTCAAAAACCAAGTCCACATTTTTGGGTTCAAAAAATTACTTCTTAATCACCTTAGGAACCTTAAAGAAATCGGAATCTTTTTGCGGTGCGTTGCTCAAAGCATCAGCTTTTGAAGTGTTGGCAATCACTTCGTCCTTGCGTAAAACATTCACTTCATCGCTCATGTAAATAAGAGGCTCCACACCTTCCACATCCACTTCATTCAGCTTTTCCACCAAATCAAAAATCTTCTGTAAATCGGTTTTGATGCGCTCCTTTTCTTCTGCTTCAAACTCAAGTTTTGAAAGTTCTGCCAATCGCTCCACCAATGCGTTGTCTATCTTCATAATTCGTTTAGCTTCGCGCGAAATTATCAATAGATGTGAGATGTTAGACAAGAGATGTTTAGATGTAGCCATGAAAACTGCTTTTCATCGCCTCTCGTCCCTCGCACTCGCCCCGAGTTTATATTATGGAAGTTGTAGTTAGCGGAGTTCGGCCAACCAATCGTCAGCACATCGGAAATTATTTCGGTGCAGTGAGAAGTTTTGTGGAAATGCAGGAGCAATTCAATTGCTATTTCTTCATTGCCGATTATCATTCGCTTACCACACATCCTAAACCTGAAGATTTAAGTGCAAACGTTCGCCAAACCATCATTGAATACTTGGCTTGTGGCTTAGACCCAAACAAGTGTGTGCTTTACCGTCAAAGCGATGTGCCGCAAATTCCTGAATTGTATTTGGTGTTCAACATGCTTGCTTACTTGGGCGAATTGGAACGCGCCACCACTTTCAAAGAAAAAGTACGTACGCAACCTGATAATGTGAATGCCGGTTTGCTCACATACCCTGTGTTGATGGCGGTGGATATTATTGTGCATAAGGCATATAAAGTGCCGGTGGGCAAAGACCAGCAACAACACTTGGAAATGACGCGCAACTTTGTGAACCGTTTCAATCATTTATACAATGTGGAGTACTTCCCCGAGCCGCAGGCATTTAGTTTCAGCGATAAATTGGTGAGTGTCCCAAGTTTGGATGGCGATGGAAAAATGAGCAAGTCGAAAGGTGAAACCACCGTGATTTATTTAGATGACGAACCGGATGCCATCCGCAAGAAAATGATGCGCGCCACCACCGATTCGGGACCCACCGAACCGAACAGTGAAAAAAGTCCGCCCGTTCAGAATTTGTTCGACATTATGCAGTTGATTTCAACTAAAGATACTTTGGAACATTTTGAAAATGCTTTCAACAACTGCACCATTCGCTATGGCGATTTCAAAAAACAACTTGGTGAAGACATGGTAAAATTTGTTTCGCCCATCAGCGAGCGCATCAAAGAAATTGCTGCCGACCAAAAATATTTGAGCAAGGTTTTGGAGGAAGGCGGAGAGAAAGCGCGCGCCAGCGCTCAGCAAACACTGAACGATGTGCGCGAAATAATAGGATTCAAAAAGTTTTGAGCGAACAACATTTTTTTATTTTCGGCACGAGAGCAAAAGTCTATGGCAAAAACTAAACCTTTATCAAAGAAAAAACCTGCTGCAAAGCCTGTTTCAAAACCTACTGCGAAAAAGACTGTTGCCAAGAAAGTTGCGCCCAAAAAGGTTGTGCCCAAGAAGGCTGCACCTGCGCCTAAAAAAGCTGCTCCTGCAAAGAAAGCGCCTGCCGCAAAAGTTGCTGCAAAACCTGCTAAGCCGGTTACCTCGCAGCCTGCAAAAAAAGTTGCTGTTGCTGCGCCTCGAAATGTGAAAGGACCTTTCAAACACATTGCCATTGCGGGCAACATCGGCTCGGGCAAAACAACGCTCACGCAGCTTTTATCGAAGCATTACGGTTGGTTGCCGCAATTTGAAGATGTGGACAACAACCCTTACCTCAACGACTTTTATGAGGAAATGACGCGCTGGAGTTTCAATCTGCAGATTTATTTTTTGAACCAGCGCTTTAAGCAAATTGTTGAAATTCAGAACGGTGAAGAAACAGTAATTCAGGATAGAACCATCCATGAAGATGCTTTCATTTTTGCGCCCAACCTTCATGCAATGGGTTTGATGAGTTCGCGCGATTATGAAAATTACAGAAGCCTTTACGAAACTGTAAGCGGCTTAATCAAGCCACCGGATTTGTTGATTTATCTGCGTGCTTCGGTGCCCACTTTAGTTAATCAAATTCAACGCAGGGGCAGAGAATATGAAGACAACCTTCGCCTTGATTATCTGCGCAGACTGAATGAGTATTACGAAAAATGGATTACTTCTTACACCGAGGGCAGGTTGCTGATTATTGATGTGGAGAAGGTAAACTTTGCCGATGATAAAAATGCGCTTGGCGAAGTTGTTCAGCGCATTGATGCAGAGTTGTTCGGGTTGTTTTAGGTTTTCACTTTTACCACATAGACACATAGATTTTTTCGGGCTATAAAATCAGTGCTATGTTTTCACTCTACAACTATAAACTAAACTGTGTTTTTGTTAGAAGAATTAACTGAGTGGTTTTCTCCGGTTATCTTATTTAGCCTATGTTTCTATGTGGTTAAAATAGATGTAAAGTGAGTGAAGTTATCCCCTTGCATTTTGCTGATGGCGCAACCAATGTCATCAACATTTATTCAACTCAAAAATTATCATCAACCGTTGTAGTTATTTTCCCTGCGATGGGGGTGCCGGCAAGCTACTACAGGCATTATGCTGCAACGCTTTCAAAATCGAATTTTCATGTAGCAACAGTTGACCATCGCGGGCATGGCAACTCAAGTGTGCGCCCCTCGCGCAAAGTGAATTTTGGTTACAGTGAACAAATAGAAATAGAGTACAGGGGAATTATTGAAACCTTAAAGAATAATTTCCCAAACTCAAAACTCGCTATCATGGGGCACAGTCTTGGAGGGCAAGTGGGCGGCATGTTTGCTGCGCAATATCCTCACTTGGTTGATGGCTTAATTGTGAATGCAAGTTGTTCGGTTTACTACAAAGGTTGGGGAAACTCAGCAGGGTTAGGTGTTTTGGGGTTTGCAGCATTTTGCAAGATGTTGGCAAGGCAATTGGGTTATTATCCGGGGAACCGTGTTGGGTTTGGCGGGCGCGAAGCACGAGGTATTATTGAAGATTGGTTTGTAACTGCCAAAAGCGGAAGGTTTGTGGCGCATGGTTCATCGTTTAACTATGATGAAGCCATGAGCAAATTTTCAAAGCCACTTTTGGGCATCACTTATCATGGCGACACTTCTGCACCTCCGCTTGCTTTAAAGTATTTTCTCGAAAAGTTTCCTTCGCAAAACGCTCAACAGCATCATATCAAGGCAGCGGAAAAACTCAATCACTATTCGTGGGTGAAACAGCCTGATTTGAGCATGGATTTGATTTGCAATTGGTTGAACAATCTTTAGCTGCATTGTTTTATATACTTCAATTAACATCGCCTTTGCAAAATGAAGTGGTGGAAAAATTTTATTGAAGGTCAAGCATCCAATCGGAACAGCGCTATTGCTTTATCCAAGCAAATGGATATTGCTTTAGGCATAGCAGTGTTGGCAGCGGAGGTGTTGCGCAATGGAAATACTTTGGGTGATGAGCAGGAAAGTGCTGCGCTGAGTTTTTTTAAAACACATTTCCCTGAAATTCAGCATCAAAGAATTATCTCATCCATTCGCAGTTACTTCACTGTTGGTACACGCCCCATGCTAAAAATGAGTTGCAAGCATTTGCTGAGTGAAATTGACATTAGCACTGTGCCGCAAATCCTTCGTTTTCTAATGCAGCTTGCTGCATGTGATGATTTCATTCATGCACGGGAAATGCGCTGCATTCAACGCATTGCAACTTACCTCACCATTGATGATGAAACTTTTGAAAGTATTGCACTTGAGTTTACGAGCATTAATAATCCTTATGCGGTAATTGGTGTTAAACCTGATGCTTCGTTTGCTGAAGTGAAAAAAGCGTATCGCTTGAAAGTGCTGCAACATCATCCTGATAAGCGAAGTGCAAACATAAGCGAGGAAGAAGCGGCTAAGCAATTCAGGCTTATTCAACATGCTTATGAGCGAATTGTAAGCGGTTATGCTTACTGAACAGCTACAATCGGTGCTACTTCTGTGTTGAAGTTTATGTTATTTGTTATGCCTATCCGTAAACATTGTTTTTGGCTTTAAAAACATTGCCTACATTAGTGCGCTTTTTTGAAAGGCGCTATTGTTTAACGAAACACTCGGAGATGGGAGAACATGATTACTTATCTGAAAAAACAACATGGCAGCCTTCAGCAACTATCGGCACTGGAACCGGGTTGCTGGATTAACCTCTACGGTCCCTTCAACAGCGAGGAATCGCAGCAGCTTTCCGAGAAACTTTCTATTGACATTGACTTTATTACTGACTCGTTAGACATTGACGAGCGCTCGCGTTATGAAAGCGAGGATGGAGTGGATTTAATCGTTTTAAAAACTCCTGTTCGCAATAAAGGAATAACTGATAGTGAAGCAATTTACATTACTATGCCTATCGGTATCATCCGCACAGCCGATAACATTATCACCATCAGTCCGCACCGAAGCCCCGTGTTAGATTACTTTATGGAAACACCACCTAAAACATTTGACACATCGGATGTTGAGGCATTTATTCTGCATATCTTTGAGCGGAACGTGATGGTGTTTCAAGATTTTTTGAAGAATCTGAATAACAGACGCTATGCTTACGAAAAGGAGCTTTATCACAGTTCGCGTAATGAAGATCTTGCAAATTTGCTCAACATTCAAAAGAGCTTGATTTACTTTGTTACCAACATCCGAAGCAATGAGTTAATGATGATGAAAACGCAGCGAAGCAACTTCCTGCGCATTAAAGATCAGGACAAGTTAGACTGGCTGAATGACATTGTGATTGAAAACTCGCAGGCGCTTGAAATGAGCGAGATGTACAGCAATATCCTTAATGGAACAATGGATACTTTTGCCAGCATCATCAGCAACAACCTGAACGGTGTGATGAAGCGGCTTACATCTGTAACCATTGTGTTGATGGTGCCAACCTTGATTGCAAGTTTCTATGGCATGAATGTGGAATTGCCTTTAGAGCATAATCATTTTGCTTTCATCATCATTTTTGGCTTTGCCATTTTCATTTCGGGAGTAATGGCTTGGTATTTTCTGAAACGGAATTGGTTCTGATTAGGTATGTAAACCTCCGTTTACATTCAGCACCTCACCGGTGATGTAAGAAGCATCTTTAGAAGCCAGAAAAACTACTGCGGCAGCCACTTCCTCGGCTTCACCAAATCGCTGAACAGGTATGATGGTTCGATACCGGCTTTCCTCAATGCCTTCGGTCATTTCTGTTTTGATAAAGCCGGGCGCAACACAATTTACGGTTACACCGCGCCTGCCCACTTCCTGCGCCAATGCTTTTGTTGCGCCAATTACACCTGCTTTTGAAGCAGAATAATTTGTTTGCCCCGGCAAGCCTTTAATGCCGGAAAGCGAAACCACATTGATGATTCTGCCATAGCGTTTCATCAGCATTCCGGTGAGCACCAATTTGGTTACATGAAAAAATGAGTTAAGGTTGGTGTCCAGCACTGCATTCCAATCGCTTTCAGGCATCATGGCAAGCAGCGCATCTTTTCTAATTCCGGCATTATTCACCACCACTTCAAAAGCTTTGTCTTTGTTGTTTTCGATCCAGCCGCCTAAATTGGCTTCAATCTGAGCTTTGTCTGCCACATCAAATTTCAATAATTCACCGCTGCCGCCTGCCGATTTTATTTGCTCCAAAGTATTTTTTGCTTCGGCTTCATTGCTGCGATAGTTTATTACTACGTGATAACCCTGTGATGCAAGTTTTAAACTTACTGCACGCCCTATTCCGCGCGATCCTCCGGTAACCAATGCATATTTCATTAAGAGTAATTTATTAGATAGTAAATAGTAGATAGTAAATAGTAGATAGTAAATAGTAGATAGTAAATAGTAGTTAGCAATTAGATGATAGAAGTTGGCGCGCTTAAATTTCAACAATGGAATTGTTTTTCAAGTAAGTTCTGATTGCTGCGAGCGCTTTGAATTTTGCCTCGTCAATGTTGATTCTGGAAGTTTGCTGCCTGATTTCTTTAAAGAATTTTTGTGGCATTGGCGAAAGCCTTTCATTCATATCTAAACTGTCAATTGCTTCGGCAACCGCAAGGACATGAACACTCAAAACTTCATAGGTGTTTTCAATCACACGAGCTGTCATAAGCGCGGCATTACTTCCCATGCTTACAATATCTTGATTATCGTTGTTGCTTGGAATGCTGTGCACATATACCGGGTTTGACAAAGTCTGATTTTCTGCAACGGTTGAAGTGGCGGAGTATTGAATTCCCTGAATTCCAAAGTTTAAACCAATGGTTGCATTATTGATAAAAGGCGGAAGTTTTCCGTTCAGCTTGTCGTTGAGCAAATAGTTGAGTTGCCTTTCTGCAAGCATAGAAAGTTTAGTGATGGCAATTTTGAGCTTGTCCATTTCCAAAGCCACATAGTCGCCATGAAAGTTACCACCATGAAAAACATTTCCTGCATCGCTGTCCACAATAGGGTTGTCGCTTACCGAGTTGAACTCATCCACTACAATTTTTTCCGAATGTAAGATGGTGTCTAAAACCGGTCCGAGGATTTGCGGTGTGCAGCGCAGTGAGTAGTATTCCTGCACTTTTTCTTTAAAGTGTGTTTCGGTGGTTTCTGTGTAAAGGTGTTCCTGCCTGTTGCGCATCAGTTTGCTTTCAGCAAGGATGGCACGCATGGTTTCCGAAATTCTATTTTGCCCGAAGTGAAGTTTTGCTTCATTCAATGAAGAAGATATGTGGTCGTTATAGGCTTCAAAAATCTCATTGATAGTGGCAGAAATTAGAACGCTCCATCCAAGTAATCTTTTCGCATGGTAGATGTTTGATAAACCAATTCCGGTCATGCACGAAGTGCCGTTCATCAGCGCCAATCCCTCGCGTAAGCGAATGGCAAAAGGAGTAAGATTATGTTTTCGCAGCACATCATCTGCAGGCTGAATTTTTCCTTCATCCCAAAGCTCACCCTCGCCTATGATGGCTAATGCCATGTGCGCCAACTGAACCAAGTCGCCACTTGCGCCAACGCCTCCGTGTTCATATATAACAGGAATCAAATTTGCGTTCAGCATATCAGCAATAAGCAACATCAAGTCAGGGTGAATACCACTTTTACATTGTGCGAAAGTATTCAGCCTGTCCAGCAACATTGCCTTGGCAAACAAAACCGGAATCGGATTTCCGCTACCCCCCGAATGGCTGCGAATAAGGTTGTATTGCAACACTAATCGCTCAGAGTAGGGAATTTTATATTGCGCCATTGGGCCAAATCCAGTGTTGATGCCATATATGACTTTATCGGAAGAAAAATCGCGCAGGAAGTAGAAATTGGCTTCGGCTTTTTTCAAAGTATTTCCATCCACCCTCAACTTTTCACCATCGAACAAAATGCGGTAAATATCTTTTTGCGCTAAAGGTTTTGCGCCTATTTCAATCATCGGTTAGTTTCGGTAAGAACGTAAATGTAACAATCACCGTTTTAAAGCAATTAAGCAACAGCCATAACTTTTGGCGCAGATGCTTTAATTTCATCGGTAGCCTTGTCTTCAAACTTTTTGAAGTTGTCGGTTATTGCCTTTGCCAATTCAGAAGCCTTAATGTCATACTTTTCTTTGTCTGACCAGGTGTTGCGTGGATTTAAAACTTCATCAGGCACTCCTTCGCATTGAACAGGGAAATGCAAACCGAAAATCGGATGAACTTCATAAGGAACATCATTCAATTTTCCGGTTAATGCAGCAGTAATCAATCCGCGCGTGTGTGGAAGGCTCATGCGCTTGCCTACTCCGTAAGGACCACCGGTGTAACCTGTATTCAGCAACCAAACTTTAATCAATGGATTTGATTGTAGTTTATGCCCCAGCAGTTCGGCATACTTTGTTGGATGCAAAGGCAAAAACGCTGCGCCAAAGCAAGCGGAGAAAGTGGTCTGCGGTTCAGTAACGCCCACTTCCGTTCCTGCCACTTTTGAGGTGAAACCAGACATGAAATAATACATCGCTTGCCCAACGGTCAAGCGGGAAATCGGAGGTAACACTCCAAAAGCATCATAAGTGAGGAAGAAGATGTTTTTGGGTTCCCCAGCCACAGATTTCGGCAAGGCATTGCTGATATGGTGCAGCGGATAGCTCACGCGTGTGTTCTCGGTGCGTGGCATTGCTTTGTAGTCCACATCGCGTGTGCCTTCAATGAACCCAATGTTTTCAAGAATTGCTCCGTGCTTGATGGCAGCAAAAATATCCGGCTCCTTTTCGGCAGTAAGGTCAATACATTTAGCGTAGCAGCCGCCTTCAAAATTAAAAACTGAATCGTTAGTCCATCCGTGTTCGTCATCGCCAATTAGCGGGCGGTTAGGGTCAGCACTCAGCGTGGTTTTTCCTGTGCCTGATAAACCAAAAAACAAAGCCACATCGCCATCCTTTCCAACGTTTGCCGAGCAATGCATGGCAAGCACTTTGTGTTCGTGGGGCAAGACCATGTTTAATACAGTAAAAATGCCTTTTTTGATTTCACCGGTGTATGCCGAACCACCAATAATGGCAATCTTTTTACTGAAGTTGATGATGGAAAAATTGTGCTGACGAATTCCATCAGCAGCGCCATCTGCATGAAGCCCCGGAGCCTGAATCACTAACCAATCGGGTGTGATGGACCCAAGTTCTTCGCGGCTAGGGCGCAGAAACATATTGCCGGCAAACATATTCGCCCAAGGGAACTCGGTAATCACGCGAACATTAGTACGATATTGGTCGTGAGCGCAAGCGTAGCAATCGCGCACAAAAGCATCTTTACCTTCAAAATAGGCTACAGTTTTTGCGTACAACTTTTCAAAAACCGAAGGTTCAATGGGAGTGTTGAATCCGCCCCAATCAATAGAATCAGTTGTGTAATCGTCTTTAACAATGAACTTGTCTTTGGGCGAGCGACCTGTAAATTCGCCTGTGTCAACCGCCAATGCTCCGCTGCTGTTCAAAACCCCTTGACCTCTTTTGATGGTCTCCTCAATAAGCTCTTCCGGGGTAAGATTCCAAAACTCGTTTGTCGTGTTCTTAATTCCTATTGATTCAAGTGTTGATGCCGGATTTTTGGTGCCGTGTACCTTCCCCATGACGGTTTTTGTTTTTAAAAATGAAGTGGCGAAAATAGAAATTTATGGGAAAGGGGAGTGGTGCAATTAACACTTTTGAAATGGTGAAAATTAATCTTCATTTACACTAAATTTTTTAGCAGTAGCAACAAAATCAATGCAATTCTTTTCATATCTGCTGAACGCTATAGATTTATGAGTTCCTCATCATCAAAATACACCATTGCCGCCATGTTTCGCCAAAGTTTTGATACGGTGGCAAGCTTTGGTTTTGATAAGCAACAAATGTATGATGAGTTAGGGTTAGATTTGGATAAACTCCCTGCGGAATACCGCTTAGACCCAGCCGAGTGGGGCGACAATGTTTGGCAAGTGCTCACCAAACGTATCCCCGAAGATGAAATTGCTTTTCGCATAATGGAACGCTTTAGCATGGGTGTGTTTGGTGTAGCCGGATATGTGATTTTGAACTCCCCAAACTTTATCAGCGCGTTCGAAAAATTTGTACGCTATACAAATCTTCACACAAACTCATACATTTTAAAAGTAGAACAAAACGATGTGGTGCGATTAATTTTTGAACGCACATTACCTCTTAAATATGCCGATCGCTTTAATGTAGAAATGTATGTGTTGGGCTTTACGTTTAATATTCTGAAACTAATGCCTGGTAAGCAATTGCCATTAGAAGTGCATTTTGAAACACCGCCACCAAAAACCATGAAATGTTTTGATGAAGTGTTTGAAGGGAAAACTAAATTCTTCTTCAATGCATCGCAGAATATGATGGTGTATGACGGCTCGTTAACTAACATACCACTTCTCAATGCCAATGAACAACTTTACGCCATGTTTGATAAAATGGCAACTGAGAGTTTGCAGCAAATTTCGGGGGAAAGCGCTATCAGCCGCCAGGTAAAAGAAGAGTTGAGTAAACGCATAAAGGGAAACCTGCCCACTATTGAAGAGGTGGCGCAACACCTGAATATGAGCAGCCGCACTTTACAACTGAAACTTAAAAATGAGGGTGTGACTTTTCGTGAGTTGGCTGATGAGGTGCGCAAAGATATTGCGATTGCTCATATTAAAGCCCGCGCATTAAACATCAGTGAAATTGCTTACCTGCTTGGCTTTAGTGAAATCAGTTCGTTCTCTACTGCCTTTAAAAAGTGGACCGGTAAATCGCCATCGATTTACGTGCAGTGAAAAAATAAATTTTTCAACTTGGCTATAAGTGGTATTTTTAACCCACTTATAGCCAAGTTGATATTTATGGAAATAGTTGGAAGAAAAGAAGAAATCAAAATTTTGGAAGAGAGATTTGCTTCGAGTCAATCGGAGTTTGTTGCCGTTTATGGCAGAAGAAGGGTAGGTAAAACATTTTTGATTAGGCAGGTTTTCGAGAAGAAGTTCACGGTACAACTCACCGGGGTTGCAAACGCGAATCTCTCCGTTCAGGTGGATGCATTTAATCGCGCCATAACAGCGCAGCAACCCCGCTATAAGAAGAAAGAAGTGCAAAATTGGGCAGATGCATTTGATCTGCTGAAAATAATTATTGCAGAATCTAAGCAGAAAAAGAAAGTAGTATTTATAGATGAATTACCGTGGTTTGATACCCTACATTCCGGCTTCGTTCAGCAGCTGGAACACTTTTGGAATAGCTGGGCTTCAGCGCGTAAAGATGTGATGCTGATTGTTTGTGGCTCTGCGGCATCGTGGATGCTGAATAAACTTATCAAAAACAAAGGAGGCTTGCATAACCGCGTAACGCAGCGCATCAAATTAGAGCCATTTACTTTAGCAGAATGTGAACAATATGCTAAATACAAAGGGCTAAAAATTGACCGCTATCAATTGCTTCAACTCTACATGACATTGGGTGGCATCCCTTACTATTGGAATGGAATTACAAAAGGTAAGAGTGCACCACAAATCATTCAGCATTTATGCTTTGACAAAAACGGATTGTTAGCAGATGAGTTTCAGGTTTTATATCAATCAATTTTCTACAAAGCCGAACGGCACGAATCCATCGTTTATGCCTTAGCCAAAAAAGCAAAGGGCTTAACCCGTCAGGAAATTGTGGAAGTAAGTGGTTTGGCAAATGGCGGTGGCTTAACTCGCTTATTAGAAGAACTGGAAGAGAGCGGCTTCATCAGAAAGTATGTGCAGGTAGGCAAGAAAAGCCGCGACAGCATATATCAGTTATGTGATTTCTTCACGCTGTTTCATTTGAAGTTTATGCAAAGAAGTTTTTCAAATGAAAAAAACTATTGGCTAAAGAAAATCAATTCACCGCAGTATCGCGCTTGGAGTGGGTACGCTTTTGAGCAAGTTTGCTTGTGGCATGTAGAGCAAATCAGAAATGCACTTGGCATTAGCGGCATTGAAACTGCAGTTTCTTCATGGCGAAGCTCCGGTAGTAATGATGGCGCACAAATTGATTTGGTGATTGACAGAAAAGATGGCATAGTCAATCTATGCGAAATGAAGTTTGCTATCGGTGAGTTCGCTATTGATAAACGTTATGAAAAAATACTTCAAATAAAGCTAAACACGTTTGCTACAGAATCCGGTATCAACAAAACTTATCACCTTGTTTTGGTAACAACTTTTGGGCTTAAACAGAATACACACTCTGGCAATATTCAGCAATGTGTAACAATGGATAACCTTTTTGACTGACTTTCAACTTGGCTATAAGTGGGTATAAAAGCATAGGTATAGCCAAGTTGAAATTTTAAGCTAATCATCAATTCGTCTCTGCTTGCATAATCGTTTTTGCGCATTTCATCAAATCTTTTGCGCATTTGCAATAACGGTAGCCCTTGCCGGCAGCACACATTTGCAATAAAAAATCATGAAAACAATAGCAAGAAAGGAACAAGAGCATTTGCTCAAAAAATATGGAACATGGGCAGTGGTAACCGGTGCCTCATCGGGAATTGGTTTGGCACTAACTAAACAGTTAGCCGAAGCAGGTTTTAACATGGTGGTTTGTGCGCGCAGCACCAATGCATTAGAAGGGTTGCGTAATCAATTGATGCGCGATTACAAAGTTGCGGTGTTGGTGGTGTCAGCCGATTTATCGGATGAACGGGGTGTGCAAGACTTAATTAAAGCCACTTATAATTTACCCGTTGGTTTGTTCATTGCTTCGGCAGGCTTCGGCACATCGGGTTTGTTTTACGAAAGTGATTTACAAAACGAATTAAACATGCTGCGTGTAAACTGCGAAGCGGTGATGAAACTTACGCATTATTATTCTAAGCAATTTGTTGCACAGCAAAAAGGAGGCATCATTTTGTTGAGTTCTTTAGTTGGTTTTCAAGGAACGCCATATGCTGCGCATTACGCAGCCACTAAAGCATACATTCAATCATTGGCAGAAGCTATAGCGGTTGAACTGCAACCGTTGGGAGTGGATGTGTTAGCTGCCGCGCCCGGTCCGGTGCACAGCGGCTTTGAAGCACGTGCAGATATGAAAATGAGTAATGCACAAAACCCCGATGACATCAGCATACCGATTTTAGAAGCACTGGGCAAAACACATACCGTTCATCCGGGTTGGCTCACCAAAGTTTTAACCTATTCACTGCGTACGCTGCCACGCTGGGCAAAAGTGCGCATTATGGAAAAAGTGATGAAAGGAATGACTGCTTCTAGTCATTCAACAGCCACATCAGTTAACCATACAAATGCAATTTATTAATCACCTATATAATCAAATAATATGACAGCTTCATCCAAACTCATGTCGGGCATTATTTTGCTCACAGTGCCTACCATTCAATATGGCGGGTACTTTTTGTTGCAACTTTTGAGTGGTATGCACCGCAATTTAGAACTCACCGAATTTCAACGCAGCATGTTTCGTGCTGGTCATGCACATGCAGGTGTGTTAGTGTTATTGGCGCTAATTGCACAGCTGCTAATTGACCATGCCGCTATTTCAGAACCTTTGAAATGGATTGCCCGCATTGGTTTTCCGCTCGCGGCAATACTTATCAGCGGAGGTTTTTTTGGAGCCGCAGCAGGCAAGGGAATTACGCAACCAACTTCGCTAATTTCGATTTTGTATGTTGGGGTAATTGTGTTGGTAGTGGCTTTGATTACAACAGGCGTAGGGTTGGTACGCGCTAAATGATTCTTGCTATAATCACTTAGCTAAACCACATTCCTGTCTCTACCCTCCAATCAACTCACTCAACTCTTCCCATCTGCTCATGGTTTGGTTGAGTTCTTCTTTCAAAGCATTGTAGCTGTTGAAAAAATTTTGGTCGCTTTGCAGTTGCTGATATTGTGCAGGGTCTTGCAGTTTTCGCTCTGAATCTGCAATTGAGTTTTCGAGTTCAGTGATGCGTTGTTCCACTTTTGCAAGCTCGTTTTTCAGCTTCTTATCATCCTGAGTCTTTGCGGGTGCTTCGGCTTGTTTTGCTTTATTTTCCTGAGGCTTTACTTCCTGGGCTTTCACTTTTGCTTTTGCTTCCTTTTCAGCCTCCCAGGTGCGCATGTCTTCGGCAGCCTTCTTCTCAAGGAATTCATTGATTGTGCCGATGTGTTCCTTGATACCTTCTTTAGTGAATTCAAAAATTTTGTTCACCAAGCCTTCCAAAAAGTCGCGGTCGTGGCTGATAACTAAAACCGTTCCTTCAAATAGGTTGAGGGCGTTTTTCAGTATCTCCTTCGACATCATGTCTAAGTGATTCGTTGGTTCGTCCAGCACCAAAAAGTTGCGCGGCTCCAAAATCAAACGGCATAATGCAAGCCTTCCTTTTTCGCCACCGCTTAGCACTTTCACTTTTTTGTAAACATCATCGCCTTTAAACAAAAACGCACCAAGCAAGTCGCGTAGTTTTGTGCGGATGTCGCCTACCGCCACACGGTCAACTGTTTCTAAAACAGTGTCGTTCGGGTCCATGCTGTCGGCTGCATGTTGGGCATAGTAGCCGATGGTAACATTATGACCAAGTGTGATGGTTCCGCTATCCTTCGGCAAATCGTTCACAAGCATACGCGAGAAGGTGGTTTTTCCCATTCCGTTTTTGCCGAGGAAAGCCACTTTTTCACCACGAATAATTTCAAGACTTTGATTGTTGATGACCTTTTTCTCGCCATAACTCTTAGTGATTTTTTCGGCAGTGATAACCACCTTGCCCGAAGCAGGCGCTGGCGGGAACCGCAAATTGATGGCAGCAACATTTTCTTCTTCCACCTCAATTTTTTCCATGCGGTCAAGCTTCTTCACCAGCGATTGCGCAAATGTTGCTTTTGATGCTTTTGCCTTGAATCGTTCGATGTTGCGCTCTATTTGGGCAATTTCTCGCTGTTGGTTTTTGGCTGCGTTTGAAACTTGTTCGCGCCTTTCTTTTCGCAGCACCGTGTAGCGCGTGTAAGGCACAGGATAGTCTTCAATGTTTCCGCTCACCACTTCAATGGTGCGGTTGGTGATGTTATCCAAAAAAGTTCTGTCGTGGCTTACCATCATGATGGCTCCCGGGTAGTCTTTCAGAAACTTTTCAAGCCAAATCACCGATTCGATGTCAAGGTGGTTTGTTGGTTCGTCCAGCAAAATCAAATCTGGTTTTTGCAACAGAATTTTTGACAGTTCAATACGCATCTGCCAGCCTCCGCTCAGTTGATTTACTTTCTTTTCAAAATCATTTTGCTCAAACCCCAAACCTTTCAACACGCGCTCGGTTTGTTCATCCATGCTGTAAGCATCATGGATTTCAAGCTGGTGTTCCACCTCCTGCATTTCGTTGATGAGTTCCATGTAATCATCGCTTTCATAGTCGGTGCGGGTTTCCAACTCATGCACAATTTCATCTTTGCGTTTGATGATTTTCAGCGTTTCGTTGAAGGCGGTTTTGGTTTCATCCATTACCGACAGTTTCGATTGCGAATTGATTTCCTGCGGCAGGTAACCGATGATGGTTCCTTTTGGAAACATGATGTCGCCACCATCAATTTGTTGAATGCCTTTCAGCACTTTCAGCAATGTAGATTTTCCGGCTCCGTTTCTGCCCACCAACCCGATTTTGTCGGTTTTGTTGATGAGGAATGAAACTTCGTCAAACATGGTTCTGCCACCAAAAGCAAGGAAAACATTAGATACAGCAATCATAAGCGGGCGCGAAGATAACCGCTTGCAACAGATTATTTGTTACGGAATGTTGAATAGGAGAGAAGGCAAGACTTAATTAAGCAAAAACATCCAATGGCTTACCAATTCAACTTCAATTCTTCTTTCAATTTGTCGCACAAAAACTGGCGAAGCGGTTTGGTTTTGATGTGGTCAATCACTTCGTGCGCAAAGGCATAGGTGAGCAGCTGTTTGGCAAGTTCTTTCTGAATGCCACGCGCCTGCAGGTAGAACAATGCTTTATCATCCAACTGACCAATGGCTGCGCCATGCGAGCATTTCACATCATCGGCAAAAATTTCCAACTGTGGCTTGCTGTTGATGCTTGCTTCATTTGAGAGCAACAACGCCTTGCTGGATTGAAAAGCATTGGTTTTTTGGGCATCGGGCTTCACGAAAATTTTCCCATTGAACACTCCGGTGGATTCATCGTTCAACACGCCTTTGTAGAGTTGATTGCTGGTGCAGTTAGGAGAAATGTGGTCAACTAAAATCCGGCTGTCAATATGTGCCGCTTCTTTGCCAAAATATAAACCGCTTAAATCGGCATGTGCATTTTCGCCAAGCAAACGAGCGGTGATGTTATTGCGAATAACATCGGCTTCAAAAGTGATGGTGGAGGCATTGAAAACACCATCGCGCTGCACTTGCGCTTCAAGTGTGTGAATGCCTTTTACGTTTCGTGTTTCAATTTGAAGTTTTGTTATGCTCAGTTGTGCATTTTTGCCCACAAACATCTCCGAAACATGATTGTATTGCACGGTGATGTTGCTGGCATTGCGAAAGTCTTCGGCAATTTGCAAGGATGCGCCATCTTCTAACACCACCAAGTTTCTTGTTTGGCTGAAGGCGTTGGCATCGCTTGCCGTGAAGAAATAGTGTAGATAAATAGGCTCATCAATCGCCACATTTCTGCGCACATGAATGAATGCGCCATCATTTACAAATGCGGTGTTCAGTGCCGCAAAATGCTCTTCGTTTAAATCAATTGCCTTTCCGAAATGCTTCTCTGCAACAGGGTTTGAAGCGGCAAATGCTTCTTTCAAATTGCTGATTTGCAAACCTTCAATTTCAGGAATGATGCTTAACTCCTGATGAAAAACGCCATTCAAAAACACCATGCGAAAAGCATAAGGCGGAAGACTTGCAATGTAGCTTTTCACCGCAGCATTCACTTCTGAATCGGCAGGTGTGAGCAAAAAATCTTTACTGAGTTTGGTTTTGATGTTGGTGTATTTCCACTCCTCATGTCGCGAGGTGGGAACGCCTAATTTTTCAAAGGCTTCAAAGGCTTCAGTTCTGATTTTCTCAGCGTGCGTAGCGCTAAGATTTTTGAATTGTTGTTCGAGTGTTTGCATTTTCTCTATTAGTATTCATTAAGCCAATTCACTCACTTCACCCACTTCCTCTTTTATCCAATCATAACCTTTCTCTTCCAATTTCAGTGCCAGCTCTTTGCCTCCGCTTTTCACAATTCTGCCGCCATACATTACGTGTACGAAATCGGGAACGATGTAATTCAGCAATCGCTGATAGTGCGTAATCACCAAAAAGGCATTGTCGCTGTTGCGCAGTTTGTTTACGCCATTGGCAACAATTCTCAACGCATCAATATCTAAGCCTGAGTCGGTTTCATCCAACACTGCCAGCTTTGGCTCCAGCATTGCCATTTGGAAAATTTCGTTCCGCTTTTTTTCGCCACCGCTGAAACCTTCATTTAATGAACGTGATGTAAACTCTTTACTCAACTCTACGATGGCGCGTTTTTCATTCATCAACTTCAAAAAATCTTTTGCATCCATTGGTTCCAAACCATGATGTTTTCTTTTGGCGTTCACCGCAGCCTTCATGAAGTTAGTAGTGCTCACCCCCGGAATTTCCACAGGGTATTGAAACGCTAAAAACACACCCTCGCGAGCGCGCTCATCGGGTTCCATTTCCAAAAGGTTTTTACCGAAGTAAAGTATTTCACCGCTGGTTACTTCATATTCTTCCTTACCTGCCAAAACCGATGCCAGTGTTGACTTCCCGGTTCCATTCGGTCCCATGATGGCATGGATTTCTCCGGCATTGATTTGAAGGTTGAAATTTTTAAGAATCTCTTTTTGTCCGATTCTTACGCTTAGGTTTTTTACTTCTAACAACATTTTGTTTTGAATTTTCTTTATCAAATTTTTCTGCGTCTTTTTTCAATCCCTGATAAAAGTCGTAGAGGAATTTTCCTGTTTTATATAATGAGAATAATCGCCAAAACATTATCCAACTGACCCTTCCAATGAAATGCTCAACAACTTTTGGGCTTCTACTGCAAACTCCATTGGCAGTTGCTTGAAAACTTCTTTGCAATAGCCGTTCACAATCATGTTCACTGCTTCTTCATCGCTCAAGCCGCGTTGGTTGCAATAAAAAAGCAAGTCTTCACCAATTTTTGAAGTGGTGGCTTCGTGTTCTACTTTTCCTGTATTGTTTTTGATTTCTAGATAGGGGAAAGTGTGTGCGCCACACTTATCGCCAATCAATAAACTATCGCATTGACTGAAGTTGTAAGCGTTTTCAGCTGTTGCCTGCACTTGCACCAAACCGCGATAGGAGTTTTGCGATTTACCTGCGCTGATGCCTTTGCTCACAATGCGGCTGCGGGTGTTTTTACCCACATGAATCATTTTGGTTCCGGTGTCGGCTTGCTGAAAATTGTTGGTAACGGCAACGGAGTAAAACTCGCCAATAGAGTTATCGCCTTTTAAAATGCAGCTTGGATATTTCCATGTGATGGCGCTGCCGGTTTCTACTTGTGTCCAACTGATTTTTGAATTGATGCCTTTGCACAAGCCGCGCTTGGTAACAAAATTGTAGATGCCGCCTTTCCCTTCTTTATCACCGGGATACCAGTTTTGAACGGTAGAATATTTGATTTCGGCATTATCCAAAGTAATCAATTCCACCACCGCAGCGTGCAATTGGTTTTCATCGCGCATGGGTGCAGTGCAACCTTCCAGATAACTTACGTAACTATCGGCATCGGCAATGATGAGTGTTCTTTCAAACTGCCCGGTGTTTTCGGCATTGATGCGGAAATAGGTAGAAAGCTCCATCGGGCAGCGAACACCTTTGGGGATATACACAAAACTGCCATCGCTGAACACTGCGCTGTTTAGTGCTGCATAGTAATTGTCGCGCACCGGAACCACACTGCCGAGATACTGCTTCACCAAATCGGGATGTTCGCGCACGGCTTCGGAAATGGAACAGAAGATGATGCCTTTTTCTTTCAGCGCTTCGCGGAAGGTTGTAACCACACTTTCGCTATCCATCACATAGTCAACGGCAACGCCTGCCAAAATTTTTTGCTCCTGAATGGGAATGCCGAGTTTGTCGTAAGTGGCGCGGATTTCGGGGTCAATGTCGTCAAGGCTTTTTACTTCTTTCTTCTTTTTGGTGGCTGCATAATAAATGATGCTCTGAAAATCAATTTCAGGGAAATGTACATTTTGCCACTGCGGCTGCTTCATTTTTTGCCACGAACGAAATGCCTGCAAACGCCACTCCAACATCCACTCCGGCTCACTCTTCTTTGCAGAGATGAAACGAACAGTGTCTTCATTCAAACCAACCGGGGCAAACTCTTGCTCAATGTTGGTGGTGAAACCATATTTATAGTCGGAATCAATGTGTTCTTGCAGTACAGTATCTTGCTGATTGCTCATAAGGTTGTTTTATGATGTTCAGTTTTGCGCCAAAAATAGTGTTTAACCTCCATAGTTTAGACAAAATCTAAACTTCAACATTTCAAACCAAAAATTGTTTGAGTTTTATTGAATTTCAAGCCGTGATATGAATGCTGCCAGAAACTTAAAACTTCATCCTTACAGAGTTTTTACCTATCTGACTTTAGGTGGAATAACCAGTGCTTTTCTTACGCTTTCATCTGCTTACTTCCTCACCACCATCCGCAGCGGATTCAATAATTTTGAGTTGCCGCTGATTTTTCATGCCAACACGGTGATTATTTTGGTAAGCAGCTACAGTATGCACCAAACGCGCTTGGCGAATTTGAACAACCATTCAAGTTCTTACACTAACGGGCTGCTGGTAACTTCGTTGCTGGGCGTGGCTTTCACTGTGTTTCAGTTTGTTGGGTGGCGGGAGCTTTTCAACAGTGGCATTGCGCTGCAAAACAATGTTGCAGGCGCCTATCTTTATGTGATTTCGGGTTTGCATTTGGCACACTTAGTGGTGGGCGTTGGCATTTTGTTTGTGTTTTGGCTGAAAGCAAAAGAGCGGGAGACTGATGCGGTAAAAGAGTTGCTTTTCGACACCGACCCTATTTCAAAACTGAAAGTGGAATGCCTTGTGCTTTACTGGCATTTTGTGGATGGGCTTTGGATTTACCTCTACCTGATGTTTTTGGCGAACCTTTATGTGGCACGGTAAGGGTTACTGCTTTGTTCAAGGGCAAATTTGTTGGGTTGCATTCCCGTGCGATTGAATTGCATTACCTCTCCAATCTGCAATCGTTAATCTAAAATCTTTAATCCGGCAGTTCTCCCGCCTGTGCTCGCATCTCGCGAGTGCCTTTTTCTTATCGTCAAGGTACAAGGTATTGGCAACGAAGTATTTTTTAAAGCCATAAGCATATTCTTATCTTTTTTCTACGTTGGTAACCCCAAGTAGATTTAAGAGTTTATCCATTAGTTGACTCTATACCTTCAAAAACAAACCATGTCTAACACCTCCATCACTATCAATCCTGTTTGCAAAGAGGTTGAAAAATTGAGAATCCTTCATCTCATACGCTTTGAAAATAGAGTATGCCACAAGGTCAGCCAACTGAATTAGCCGTGATGCTTTAGAATCAAGAAACAGCGGAACTTCGGCCAAATTTCTAAGAACACCCCAACTGTGCCCGATTGTCCTAAAATCGGTGGCTAAATTTTGAAGAGTTGTTTCGTAAGTTGACTTATCAAAAATTATAACTCCCCTCTGTGAGTCATTTTTCTTGTGCATCCTCATAAGGAAGTAGTCAAATCTGCTCGAAATCTGTTCAAATGAATACTCAACTGGGTCATGTGGTGAAATGAGTGCCTTATCCACTACACATGCGAAAACTCTCACAGATGGATGTGAAATAGCTAAAACATTTAGACAATCTTTAATTGCCTCATGTCTTGATTCCTTGCTGAACTGACGCCAAAATTTTTTACCGGCATACATTGGGCTGCCATGCAACTCTACTGAATTTGGATCGCCTGGATTAAACCGTGCAGCAATCTTATCCATCTCGTTTGATATCCAATAACTTTGCCTTTCAAATACCGATATGCCTGCCAGTACAAAATGCTTCTGTTTTACATCTTTGACCGAACCTGATTCGTCTATGTAGAGTAGGTGCATCTCTAAAAAAGAAAAACAGTCAAGGAGAAACCAAGTTCTCGCGGTCCAAAATGGTCGGACCTCCTGACTGTGTGGCAAATATCGGAAATATTTCGGAATTACATTATAGGTTCTTCCCTGCAACATCTCCCCATCAAACTTCATACACAAAAACAAAGTCCTTAACAGCAATCGTCTCGCGTAGCGTACGTTGCGTCAGGATTTTGATTTCCTTATGAATATGCTTTCAGCATTACCTCCAATCCGCAATCGTTAATCTAAAATCGTTAATCCGGCTGTTCTCTAACAACTCCCCGTTAGACAACCTTAAACCCTGTTAAACATTGAAAAGGAAGTGCATCACATCGCCATCTTGCACTATATATTCTTTGCCTTCGCTGCGCAGCCTTCCGGCATCGCGTGCGGCTGATTCAGAGCGGTAGGTGATGTAGTCGTTATAGCCGATAACCTGCGCACGAATGAATCCGCGTTCAAAATCCGAGTGGATGACGCCCGCAGCTTGTGGCGCTTTGGTGCCTTTATCAATCGTCCAGGCACGAACTTCTTTTTCGCCTGCCGTAAAATAAGTTTGAAGATTCAGCAATCGATAAGCAGCTTTAATCAATCGGTTTAAGCCGCTTTCGGTTAAGCCCAAATCCTCCAGAAAAACCTTTCTGTCCTCTTCGCTTTCCAATGCAGCAATTTCGCTTTCAATGGCTGCCGAAATCACCACCACTTCTGCATTTTCACCGGCAACTGCTTTTTTAACTTCCTCAACAAAATGGTTGCCGTTGTTTACCGATGCCTCCTCAACATTGCAGGCATAAATCACAGGTTTTGCCGTTAGCAGTTGCAGGTCTTCCACATGCCTTTTGTCTTCGGGTTCCACAGGCGCAAGCCTTGCGCTTTTGCCACTTTCAAGGCAGCTTTTATACACCTCTAAAGTTTCAATGCTTTTCAAAACCTCCTTGTCGTTGCTCTTTGCCAGTTTACGCTGTTTATCTAATTTTTTGTCAACGCTTTCAAGGTCTTTCAACTGCAGTTCGGTGTCAATAATTTCTTTGTCGCGCACGGGGTTCACACTGCCATCCACATGAATAATGTTTGGGTCGTCAAAACAACGCAGCACATGAATGATAGCATTCACCGAGCGGATGTTGCCCAAAAACTGATTGCCCAAACCCTCGCCTTTGTGCGCGCCCTTCACCAAGCCGGCAATGTCCACAAACTCAATGGTGGTGGGTATAACCTTCTGCGGGTTCACAATTTCCGACAGTTTTTCCAAGCGCTCATCGGGCACCGTAACCACTCCAATGTTGGGGTCAATGGTGCAAAAGGGAAAGTTAGCGGCTTGCGCTTTTGCCGATGACAAGGCGTTAAACAAAGTTGATTTGCCCACATTAGGCAATCCTACAATTCCACACTGAAGCGACATGCTGTAAATTTTAAGCGCGCGAAGCTATACGTTTTTTGCACTAATGCGGTTTATTGAATCCTACACATTTCTCATCAGCCTAAAATTCTCTCTCTACCATTTTCAAAGAAAAAATTACTTTCGCAGCCCTTTTTATTAGGATGTTCTTTTAAATAAATGCGGGCGTGGTGAAATTGGTAGACATACTTGACTTAGGATCAAGCGCCTCACGGCATGGGGGTTCGAGTCCCTCCGCCCGCACTTTTTTTCTGCACTGCCTCATGGCACACAAGCCAAAATTTATTTAAACAATCATGACCGTTACTCAAGAAAAAGTTAGCGACCTCAAATCGAGAGTTGTTATTGATTTGAAAAAAGAAGATTTAGAGCCTAAAGTTTCTTCATCGCTCAAGAAACTTTCAAAGCAAGTTTCCCTTAAAGGTTTCCGCCCGGGAATGGCTCCCATCGGCTTGGTGAAAAAAATGTATGGCAACAATGTTTTGTTTGAAGAACTCAACAAAGTGCTGAACGATGAAGTGCATAAGTTTATTGAAGAAAATCAGCTGAACATTCTGGCGCAGCCCATTCCCGCTGAAGGGCAGTCGCTGAACATGGACATCAACAGCATTAAAGATGTGAACTTTGCTTTTGAAATTGGTCATGCGCCCGATTTTTCGCTAAGCTACATTGACAGTGCCCCAACTTTTGACAAGCACAAAATTGAAGTGAGCGATAAAATGTTGGATGATGAAGTGGAGCGCATTCGCAAGCGTTTTGCTAAGTATGAATATCCTGAGGCAGTTGAAGAGAATGATATTCTGACATTCACCATTGAAGAACTGGATGAAGCAGGAGCGCAAAAAGAAGGCGGAGTGAACACAACATCAAGTGTGATGCTTGAAATTGTGAAGCCTGAGCACAAGCAGCAATTTTTGAACTTGAAGAAGCAAGATAGTTTTGAAGCTGATGCTTTTGAACTTTTCGACCGTGACCGCGAAGGCATTGCAAAACATGTGTTGAATTTAACCGACCTTGCAGGTTTAGATGCTGTGGGAAATAAATTTCGCTTTACACTGAACAACATCACCCGTTCGCTGCCTGCCGATTTGAATGAGGAGTTTTTCCAAAAGGTTTATGGTGAAAACGGACCCAAAACCGAAACTGAAATGCGCGAGCACATCCGCAAAGATTTAGACAGTTATTTTGACGGGCGCACCGATGTGTTTTTGGTGAATGACATCTACAAAGGCATTATGGAAAACATTGACTTTCCGCTGCCTGACGATTTCCTGAAGCGTTGGATAAAAATCAACAACGAACAGGAAATTACAGATGAGCAAATTGAAAACGATTATCCTGCCTTTGCCAAGCAGTTGCGTTGGCAGTTGATTACCGGACGAATTTCAAAAGAGCAAGGCTTTGAAGTTGACTACAGTGAAATTGCCGAGAAAGCCCGTTTGGAGGTGATTCAACAACTTTATGGTTATGGTTTGCGCGACATGGGGCAGGAGTGGATTGAAGGTTTTGTTCAAAAGCAAATGAAGGACAAGGAATATGTGCGCAAAACACACGACCGTATTCTTGATGACAAAGTGCTTGACTTCATTAAATCAAAAGTGAGGCTGAACTCAAAACTAATTTCGTTAGACGAGTTTAATGCAATGATTCAAAGAGCCAATGAGCGAGCATAAAGCCTTTCTAAAAATGAAAACATAAAAAAAGCCCGAATGAATATTTTCACTCGGGCTTTTGTATTTATGATGAGAGAGTTGCTTACTGCTTTTCGTCTTTCACTTCCTCAAATTCTACATCGCTAACGGTTTCAGCTTCCTGCGCTCCGGCATCGGCTTGTGCACCACCTGCTTGTGCTCCGGCTTGTTGCTGCGCAGCATAAATGTCTTGCGAAGCCGCTTGCCATGCTGTGTTCAGCTTTTCAGTGGCTGCTTCAATCACTGCGATGTTGTCGCCTTGCAATGCAGTTTTCAATTCTGCCAAAGCGCTTTCAATCGCTGCTTTTTTATCGGCAGGAATTTTATCACCGTATTCTTTCAGTTGCTTTTCGGTTTGGAAAGCAAGGCTGTCGGCAGTGTTTTTCTTCTCTGCTTTGTCGCGCGCTTCTTTATCGGCAGCTTCGTTGGCTTTGGCTTCGTTGCGCATTCTTTCAATTTCCTCTTTGCTCAAACCTGTTGAGGCTTCAATGCGAATGCTTTGCTCTTTGCCGGTGCCTTTGTCTTTTGCGCCCACATGAATGATACCGTTGCTGTCAATATCGAAAGTTACTTCAATTTGCGGCACACCACGCGGAGCCATCGGTATGTCGCCCAAGTGGAAACGACCGATGGTGCGGTTGTCTTTTGCCATGGCTCTTTCGCCTTGCAACACATGGATTTCTACCGATGGTTGGTTGTCGGCAGCGGTGGTAAACACCTGCGATTTTTTGGTTGGAATGGTAGTGTTCGACTCAATCAATTTTGTGAACACACCACCATAGGTTTCCAAGCCCAATGAAAGTGGCGTTACATCCACTAACACAATATCTTCTTTCACATCACCACTCAAAATTCCACCCTGTATGGCTGCACCCACGGCTACAACTTCATCTGGGTTCACACCTTTCGATGGCTTTTTGCCGAAGAACTGCTCTACCACTTCCTGAATTTTAGGGATTCGGGTAGAACCGCCCACCAAAATCACATCATCAATGTCGCTTGCGCTGTAGCCCGCATCTTTCAATGCTTGGCGGCAAGGCTCCAATGTGCGCTGAACAAGGCTATCAGCCAATTGCTCAAATTTTGCGCGGGTAAGTTTTTTCACCAAGTGTTTTGGCACACCATCCACCGCAGTTATGTATGGCAAATTGATTTCAGTTTCTTGCGATGCGCTTAACTCGATTTTTGCTTTTTCGGCAGCTTCCTTCAGGCGTTGCAAAGCCATTGGGTCTTTGCGCAAATCCATGTTTTCATCGCGCTTAAATTCTTCTGCCAGCCATTCAATAATCACCATATCGAAGTCATCGCCACCCAAGTGGGTGTCACCATTGGTTGATTTCACTTCAAACACACCGCCACCCAATTCAAGGATGGAAATGTCAAAAGTTCCGCCACCTAAGTCATACACGGCAATTTTGATGTCCTTTCCTTTTTTATCCAAGCCATAAGCCAAAGCTGCGGCAGTTGGTTCGTTCAAAATTCTGCGAACGGTTAAGCCTGCAACTTCACCGGCTTCTTTAGTTGCCTGGCGCTGGCTGTCGTTGAAATAAGCAGGAACGGTAATAACCGCTTCGGTTACGGGTTGCCCCAAGTAGTCTTCGGCAGTTTTTTTCATTTTCTGCAACACCATTGCCGAAATTTCCTGTGGCGTGTAAAGCCTTCCGTCAATGTCCACGCGAATGGTGTCGTTGTCGCCTTTCACAACTTTGTAGGTGATGTGGTTGGTTTCTCCGGCAGCTTCGCTAAAGCGTCTGCCCATAAAGCGTTTGATAGATTGAATGGTTTTGGTGGGGTTGGTAATTGCCTGACGCTTTGCAGGGTCGCCCACTTTGCGCTCGCCATTCGCCAAAAAGCCCACTATAGAAGGCGTTGTTCTTCTGCCTTCGTCATTGGCTATCACGATAGGGTCGCTGCCTTCCATTACACTCACGCAACTGTTAGTTGTTCCAAGGTCTATTCCGATTATTTTTCCCATGATGTTTCTTTTTTGCTGTTTAAAATAGGTTTTGCACCCTCCTTATCAATAGCTGTGCCACGGGCACTTTCTGCCATTATTGGCAGTGTTTTGGCAGGTGTAGCCGACAATAAATCAGCTATTTAATGACAGCTTGTCAAAAAAGCGGCAAGGAAAGCTACTTTCCAATAGCATTGAAATTCATGCTTTTGGAGTAGTGGAAAGGATGGTCTTTGCGAATGAAGCAATAAGCGCGGAACTTGATGTTGCCAGATAGCCCCAAAATTATTTCGCGCTTTTTCACCACATCCAGCAACATGCCCAAGTTGTCCATCACATTGTCATCGGCTTTAAAGGAAATACTCACCGGAATTCTGAATTCTTGCTTGCCTTTCACATTTATATCCACTTGCTCGCCTATGGTGGCAACCGTTTTGTTGTTCAGGGTAACATTGGCTGCAAGGTTTTGCAGTTTAAAGCGCACGCGGTTTGGGTTGAAAAACACCACATCGGTTCCCAACTTGAAGGTCAAGCCGTTGCGCTCTACTCTGTAATTGTCCACACCCCTGAATTGCGGCTGCCTGATTTTGCATGAGGAAACGCAAACGATTAGAATAAAGGCAATGATATGTTGCATGACAAGTTGCAATGAAGTTGCGAATATCTGATATTGTTCAATATCATAGCTTTGCCGCATGGCAACAGTTGTTTTATACGCAATTATTGGTTTTATATTGTTGGAGTTCATCGTGAATAAAGCGATTGACCTGCTGAATTTGGCAACATGGGAAAAGCCAATTCCCGATGAGTTAAATGATTTATACGAACCCGAAAAATTTGAAAAAGCCAAAGCTTATGCAAAAGCCAACGCCAAGCTGAAAACCATTGCTGGTTTGGTTTCGCTGATAGTATCGCTTGCCATGCTTTGGTTTTATGGCTTTGCTTATGTGGATGGTTGGGTGCAGCAAATTTCACCCAATGCCATAGTGCAAGCGTTGTTGTTTTTTGCCATTCTTAGTGTAGGTTCTTTTCTCATTGGTTTGCCATTTTCGCTTTATGGCACCTTTGTCATTGAGCAGCAATTCGGTTTTAATAAAATGACGTTCGGTTTGTTTGTTATTGATACTTTGAAAAGCGCTGTGCTTGGCGCCATCCTTGGCGGTGGAGTGCTGGCGCTGTTGGTGCTGCTGTATGGCGCTTTGGGTGAAAATTTTTGGTGGGTTGCGTGGATGGTGGTGAGTGTAATCACCATTCTTTTTGCCATGTTCTACACCACTGTTTTTTTGCCTTTGTTCAACAAACTTTCGCCTTTGGATGCAGGCGAGTTGCGCACTGCCATTGAAGCCTACGCAGCCAAAGTAGGCTTTTCGCTCACCAACATTTTTGTGATTGATGGCAGCAAGCGCAGCACTAAAGCCAATGCTTTTTTTAGCGGCATAGGCGGCAAAAAAAACATTGTGCTTTACGACACTTTAATCAAGGACCTTACCACCGAAGAAATTACTGCCGTGCTGGCGCATGAAGTAGGTCATTACAAAAAGAAGCATGTGTTGCAAAGCATGGTAATTAGCGTGTTGAATTTTGGAGTGATGTTTTATCTGTTTGGCTGGCTGTCATCATTCCCGCTGATGGCGGAGGTGTTGGGTGCCAAGGCAAACAACTTTCATCTTTCGTTGGTTACCTTTTCCTTGCTTTTTAGTCCGGTAAATTTGTTAACAGGCTTGCTGATGAACATCTTTTCGCGCAAAAACGAGTATGAAGCCGACAACTACGCAAAGGATACTTTCAGCGCAGCTCCCTTAATTTCCTCATTAAAGAAACTCACGGTGAATCACCTGGGGAATCCGCAGCCGCATCCTGCATTTATTTTCCTGCATTATTCGCATCCCACTTTGTTGCAGCGCATTCACGCCATGCGGCAATAAAACATTTGGGTTAAAATTCAGTTGTAATGGAGTACCATCAATCAATGTATTACTCATGCTAAGCGAAATGGAATTGCTGAAACGCGCCACACCAATCATGCAGGTTTTTACTTCTGCTACACTGGCAGTGGTGGCAATGACAGTTGCTAAAGTTTTTTTCGCAGGCAATGGCAATGAATATTCGGGTGCGTTCATTGGAATAGTTTTTTTTACGCTCATCAATTCAGTAGTCAGCATTTTTCACACATCATTTAAAACTTATACACTTCCCTCATTTGTATTTTATTTTCTGTTAGCTGCTGTGCTGTTACTTTCGGCAAAGGCCTTTTCAGGTATCAGCATTTGGAACCTTGCGGAGTACAGATTCATGTTCACTTCGGTTACCATTTTCTACCTCACTGCAGGTGTTTTGGTTAGGCTGATTCGCATGATTTATGAATTTGCCGATAGTGAAGACACGATGCAATAAATGTTATCGCTTATCGTCATTTTACCAAACGCTTGTTTGGTAAAAAATAAGTTTTAGCTTCGTTATCCGTTTTAAGTGAAAAGTAGTTTCATGAAAACTCATTCATTCATTCTATTGTTTGCATTTGTGCTAATTGGCAATGTGCTATTAGCGCAAAGCAAGTATGAATATGCTTCAACTTGGTCCCACAGTCAAGATACAATAAAGTACAGTTGGGTTGTTATTGAAGGCAGAAGCGATGAAGCAAAAATGGATAAGTTGGAAGTTCAGCAAGTTGACAAGTCGCAGTTTTCAGAAGGCATTCAAGGACTAATCAGAAATTTTGAGCGAAAGGGATGGGAGTTGTTTCACGCAAAAGAACCGATGATATATTTCAGAAGACTAAAAAAAGGGTAACAAAACCACAAATAACTTTGGTGTGAAGTCTAACTACTAACTACTATTTACTAATTACTATAAAACAATAATCAATCAACAAAAATGGAAACAACAACAGAAAAACGAGCGGTGTCGGTAACGCCCGCTAAAGCACGCAAGGTGAAAACCGTTGCGGTGTTGGGTTCCGGTGTGATGGGCAGCCGCATAGCATTGCACTGCGCCAACATCGGTTTGAAGGTAGTCCTTCTCGACATCGTGCCTTTTAACCTCAGTGAAGAAGATGCCAAGAAGCCGGCTCTTCGCAACAAAATTGTAAACGATTCATTGGCGTTTGCCCTGAAGAGCAACCCGAATCCGTCTTACGACAAGGCTTTTGCTTCGCGCATCAAAACCGGAAACTTTGACGACAACATGGCTTGGATTAAAGAAGCCGATTGGGTGATTGAAGTGGTGATGGAGCGCTTAGACATCAAGCAGCAAGTGTTTGAGAAAGTAGAGAAATTCCGCAAGCCGGGCACTTTGATTTCTTCCAACACTTCGGGCATTCCTATCCATTTAATGGCAGAAGGCAGAAGCGATGATTTCAAAGCGCATTTCTGCGGCACGCACTTCTTCAATCCTCCGCGCTACCTGCGTTTGTTAGAAGTGATTCCTACTGCGCACACACATCCTGAAGTAATTGATTTCTTCATGCACTTTGGTGATTTGTTCTTAGGTAAGCAAACGGTGTTGTGTAAAGACACGCCAGCTTTTATTGCTAACCGCGTGGGTGTATTCAGCATAGGTGCGGTGATTAAATTGATGCAGGAAATGGATTTGACCGTAGATGAAGTTGATGCTTTGACGGGGACACTTATCGGCAAGCCAAAATCAGCCACTTTCCGCACCACCGATGTGGTGGGTTTAGACACAATGGTGAAGGTGATGAAAGGCGCTTACGACAACCTGCCAAACGATGAATATCGCGACACCTTCCAACTGCCTGAGTGGGTGTTGAAAATGGACGAAAACAAATGGCATGGCGATAAAACCGGTCAGGGCTTTTTCAAGAAAACCAAAGATGCCAGCGGCAAAAAATCGTTTGAAACTTTGGATTGGAAAACCCTTGAGTATAAACCCAAAGGGAAGCCAAAATCTGCCACCATCGAAATCGGCAAAAACATTGACGATTTGCCTAAGCGTTTGAAAGCGGTAGCTGCTTCCACCGATAAGCATGGCGACTTTTTGCGCAAACTTTCATTCTATGTAAACAGCTATGTGAGCTTGCGCATTCCCGAAATTTCTGACGAGTTGTATCGCATTGACGATGCCATGCGCGCAGGCTTCGGATGGGAACTTGGACCCTTCGAGCAGTGGGACATTGTGGGCGTTGCTGCAACCGTTGAAAAAATGAAAGCAGCCGGATTTAAATTAGGCGCTTGGGTAGAAGAATTTTTAGCAGCCGGAAACACTACTTTTTATAAAGTAGAAAATGGCAAACGCTACTACTACGACATTCCATCGAAGAGCTACAAAACCATTCCCGGTCGCGAAACATTCATCATCCTTTCTGACATTCAATCTTCCAACAAACCGATTTGGAAAAATGCCGGAGCAAGAATTGACGATTTGGGCGATGGCGTGTTGAACGTTTCATGGCACACCAAAATGAACTCATTGGGTGGCGAAGTAATTGAAGCCGTAAACAAGGGCATTGACATAGCCGAGTCGCAAGGTTGGAAAGGCTTGGTGTTGGGGCACACGGGAACCAACTTTAGTGCCGGAGCTAACCTCGCCATGATTTTCATGATGGCGATTGAGCAGGAATATGACGAATTGGATTTTGCCGTCCGCGCCTTCCAAAACACAACAGCACGTATGCGCTATTCAACCATTCCGGTGGTGAGCGCCATTAAAGGATTAACACTGGGTGGCGGTTGCGAATTTGCCATGCACAGCGACAGTGCGGTGGCGCAGGCCGAAACTTACATCGGTTTGGTGGAAGTAGGTGTGGGCTTGATTCCGGGCGGTGGCGGCACCAAAGAAATGGCGCTGCGTGCCAGCGATGCCTACTATGCAGGCGACACGCAAATCACTCAGTTAGCAGAGCGCTTCACATCTATTGCTACTGCAAAAGTGGCTACATCAGCACACGAAGGTTATGGCGTTCATGTGTTGGATAAAAAGAAAGATGTAATTGTGTTGAATGCCGACCGTCATTTGAAAGAGGCAAAAGAGAAAGCATTGGAGTTGTTTGAAAATGGCTACGTGCCGCCAGTTCAGCGCGAAGACATCACCGTGTTGGGGCGCACAGGACTTTCAGCGCTTTATGCCGGAGCAGCATCTTTCCGTGTAGGTAAATACGCCAGCGAGCACGATGAAAAAATCGCCCGCAAAATAGCCTATGTACTTTGCGGTGGCGATTTGAGCAGCGAAAGCAAAGTGAGCGAGCAATACTTACTCGACCTTGAGCGCGAAGCATTCTTGCAGCTTTGTGGAGAGAAGAAAACGTTGGAGAGAATCCAATCTATTTTAACATCAGGTAAACCTTTGAGAAATTAGAATCAAGAATCAAGAATCAAGAATCAAGAATCAAGAATCAAGAATCAAGAAAATAGAACAATGCATAACTTTAAAAACATAATAGCCTGGCAGAAAGCAATGAGCTTGGTGAAAGATGTTTATCTGCTCACGGAGAAATTTCCGAAGCAGGAAGTTTACGGGTTGGCATCACAAGTGAATCGTTCTGCTATTTCTATTCCTTCAAACATTGCAGAAGGTTCAGGACAAAATTCTAACAAGGAGTTTGTGAGGTTCTTAGACATTTCTATTTCGTCCTCATTTGAATTAGAAACTCAGATTCTATTAGCTAAAGAATTAGGTTTTGTTTCAGATGAAAAGCTGAATACGGTTCTTGAGAAATTGGCAGAGGTTCAAAAACTCATTTTCGGATTTCAAAAAACATTAAACAAAAATTAATTCACCGAGCCAAACCAAGTCTTGACTCTTGGTTCTTGGCTCTAAAATCTAAAAACAAAATGTCACAAGAAGCATACATCGTAGCCGCATCGCGCACCGCGATAGGCAAGGCTAAAAAAGGTGGATTTCGTTTCACCACTCCGGTGGATTTAGGCTACTATGCCATCACCGATTTATTGAAGAAAGTTCCGCAACTCGACCCTGAGCGTGTTGACGATTTAATTGTGGGCAATGCCGTTCCCGAAGCCGAGCAAGGATTGCAGATGGCGCGCTGGATTGCAGTTCGTTCGCTGCCCATGGGCGTGGGTGGAATGACCGTGAATCGCTACTGCGGTTCGGGTGTGGAAACCATTGCGCTGGCAACTGCAAAAATCCGCGCAGGAATGGCTGATGTAATCATTGCAGGTGGTTCAGAGAGCATGAGCTTGGTGCCAACTGTGGGTTACAAAACAGTGCCCAACTATGAAGTGGCTAAAGACCATCCCGACTACTACATCGGCATGGGATTGACGGCTGAAAATGTTGCCGACAAATATGGCATCACCCGCGAACAAAGCGATGAGTTTTCTTTCAACTCTCACAGGAAAGCTGTTGCCGCTATCGAAGCCGGAAAATTCAAAGAGTTCATTACTCCGGTGGAAGTAGAAGAAGTTTACTACGAAGCAGGCAAAAAGAAGAGCCGCAAGTTCATAGTAGATACTGACGAAGGTCCTCGCAAAGACACTTCTTTAGAAGGCTTGGCAAAGTTAAAACCTGTGTTCAGAAATGGCGGACAGGTAACAGCCGGAAACTCTTCGCAAACATCCGATGCTGCGGCTTTCACTTTGGTGGTAAGCGAGCGCGTAGTGAAAGAATTGGGCTTAACCCCGATTGCGCGTTTGGTTACTTCTGCCACTGCGGGCGTTGACCCGACCATCATGGGCATTGGTCCGGTAGCTGCCATTCCGCGTGCATTAAAGCAAGCAGGCATGAACCTCAGCGATATTGGATTGATTGAATTAAACGAAGCCTTTGCCGCACAAGCTTTGGGCGTTATCAAAGGTGCCGAACTGAATGCCGACATCATCAACGTGAATGGCGGTGCAGTAGCACTTGGTCATCCGCTTGGCGCATCAGGAACTTATTTGTTTATGAAACTCCTTGAAGAGCAACGCACCCGCAACGTGCAGTATGGCATGGTATCAGCCTGCATCGGTGGCGGACAAGGCATTGCGGGGATATTTGAGAAGTTGTGAGGTGAGTAGATAGTAGTTAGTAAATAGTAGATAGACAACAGCCATGCACAATTACAAGCAGTTAAAAGTTTGGCAAATAGCAATGGATATCGTCTTTGAAATTTATAAGACTACTACCGCATTTCCATTGGAAGAAAAATTTGGACTAACCGCGCAGATGAGACGCTGCGCGGTTTCTCTTTCTTCGAACATCGCAGAAGGAGCAGGCAGAAATTCCGATAAAGATTTTTGTCATTTTCTTGCCACTGCACATGCCTCAAGTTTTGAACTTGAAACGCAAATTCTTGTTGCTACAAAATTGGGTTTCATTACTCAAGAGGCTTGTGATACGCTTTGCTACAAAATTTTGGAGATGCAGAAAATGAACTTCACGCTTCAGCAAAAACTAAATCCCGATGTAAAACACTTCGGCAACAAAGTCTAATTACTATTTACTAACTACTAATTACTAATTGTCTAAACATGGAAACAGCAGAAACAACCAAAACCGTCCTCAAGGGAGGAGAATTTTTAGTGAAAGAGTTGCCGTGGAGCAGCGTAACCATTAAAGATGAGATTACTGAAGAGCAAAAAATGTTCGGGCAAACCACCGAAGATTTCATTACTTCAAAAGTGCATCCAAATGTACAGCGTATTGACAAAGGCGACCACGAATTGGTGATTCAACTTTTGAAAGAATCAGCCGACTTGGGTTTGTTGGGCGCATCGGTGCCAGAGCAATATGGCGGCATGGAAACCGACCTGGTAACTGACACAGTTATCAATGAAGAAATCGGAAAAGGACATTCGTTTGCGGCTGCTTTTGCGGCACACACCGGCATCGGCACTTTACCTATTCTTTACTTCGGCACCGAAGAGCAGAAAAACAAGTATTTGCCAGGTTTGGCAAGTGGCGATATTAAAGCCGCTTACTGCCTAACAGAACCCGGTTCGGGAAGTGATGCCTTGGGCGCGCGCACTAAAGCCGTGCTCACCGAAGACGGCAAACACTATGTGTTGAACGGACAAAAAATGTGGATTACCAACGGTGGCTTTGCAGATATTTTCACCGTGTTCGCAAAAATTGACGGAGAGAAATTCACCGGCTTTATTGTGGATGCCAAGAGCGAAGGAATTTCGCTGGGCAGTGAAGAAGATAAGCTCGGCATCAAAGGTTCTTCTACCCGCCAAGTGTTTTTCAACAACGTGAAAGTGCCTGCCGAAAATGTGCTGGGCGAAATTAGCAAAGGACACAAAATCGCTTTCAATGTGTTGAACATTGGTCGCTACAAATTGTGTGTGCTGGCTTTAGGTGGATGCAAAAAATCTATTTCAGTGGCTACCAACTATGCCAACGAGCGTATTCAGTTCAATGTGCCTATTTCATCGTTTGGAGCAATCAAGCACAAGTTGGCTGAAATGGCTATCAAAACTTACGTGTGCGAAGCTGCCACCTACCGCGCTGCGGGCGACATTGACCAAATGATTGAAGCCCTTGCAGCAAAAGGAACCGACCGCGTGCAGGCAAAACTGATTGCTGCCGAAGAATACTCTATCGAATGCGCCATCCTGAAAGTGTTTGGCTCGGAGGTGTTAGATTTTGTGGTTGACGAAGCCGTGCAGGTTTTTGGTGGAACGGGCTTTAGCGAAGAATATCCGGTGGCGCGTGCTTACCGCGATTCGCGCATCAACAGAATTTTTGAAGGCACGAACGAAATCAATCGTTTGCTGAGCGTGGGTCAGTTGGTGAAGAAAGCCATGAAAGGAGAAATTGATTTAATGACTCCGGCAATGGCGGTTCAAAAAGAATTGATGAGCGTGCCCGATTTCGGAACCGGTGATGACGATTCATACTTTGCTGCCGAATGGAAAGCATTGCGCAACGCCAAGAAAGCCATTTTGATGACTGCCGGTGCTGCTGTGCAAAAGTTCATGCAGAAGTTAGACAAAGAGCAGGAAATCATCATGAACGTGGCGGATATGTTGATTGAATTATACGCTTGCGAATCGGTGTTGCTGCGCGTTGAAAAACTCGTGAACACCAAAGGCGCTGAGGCTTGTGGTTTGCAAATTGACATTGCCAAAACCTACATCAGCGATGCCATAGAAAGAATCAATCTTTCGGGCAAACACGCCATCACCGCATTCAACGATGGCGACACTTTGCGCATCATGCTCATGGGCTTGAAACGCTTTACCAAATACGAAGCCTTCAACACCATTGCAGCACGCAGAAGAATTGCCGATAAACTGATTGAAGAGAATCAGTATTGTTTTTAACTTACAACGCAACTCAAAAGGAAAATGGGGCTCAATTTTGAAGCCCCATTTTTATATTAATTCAAGGTTGTTGTAAATCGTTCAATGCTTTTGTCAACCGGTGAAACTGTTTTCAGGTACTCGTATATAGCTCCTAAATCCTCTTCAGTCATTCCTGAATACATTGTCCAAGGCATCACGGTTTGGAATTCTTTTTTGCCAAGGTCAACTTTTGCGGGTATATAAGAACTGTCGGTGTACATTTTAAAGCGCTGCACAAACTGTGAGCGGTTCCAGTTGCCCAAACCTGTTTCGTGTGGTGTGATGTTTGGCGACCTCACCATGGTCCCGTTGCCGAGGTTAAATTCAAATCCACCGGCAAAAAGTTCGCCAACAATTTTCCCTTTTTCCTGCTTGGTGTGGCATTCAGCGCAGCCGGCTGCTGTTGTAAGATATTTTCCGTAGGCAAGAACATCAGTTTTAGGAGGCATGGGCGCTAAGGCTGCTTTCTCCGGAATGGTGTTTAGGATGATGTTGAAAGGGAAATCGGGTTTCGATGGCTTTATTTCCACATCTCCTTTAATGGAAGGGATAGTTCTTAGGTAGGCAATTACGCTCTTGATGTCTTCTTCATCCAATACACGATAGTATTTGTAAGGCATGATGGGGAATAGCGCGCTGCCATCTTTGCTCACGCCACAGGTGATGGCTCTGAAAATTTCGCCATCTGTCCAGTTTGCCAAAGCAAAGGGTGTGATGTTACGCGACATAAAAAAGCCCGGGAATCCAAACTTTTGGTCAAATACTTCGCCTCCAATGCCTTCGGTACCTGCAATGGGAGGTCCTGCAAATGTTGTCCAATCGCGGGTGGCGTGGCAATCCATACACAGCATAACATGATGTGCCAGGTATTTCCCTCGCTCAACGCGCGCATCCGTAATCTCAACTTTCATTTCGGGTGCATTGCCAACATCCGGCATCGCCAGTTTTACATAACCTATGAATCCTGCAATGCCCAGCACTGCAACAAGGGCTAATGCCCCCAATAGTTTCAACAGAGTTTTCATGTGTGATAAGTAATTGATGGTGAATTGATTGCTAAGGTTAGGTGAATAACTGAAACTTCCAAGTAAAATGAAGTGAATGTTAAGCGCTGCTGTTTGTGCTGCATGTTCGATATTAAACACCACACCACCACACCAAGCATTATTCACAGTTCAAATCACTCGCTTAGCGCTCAATCATTACCTTCGCGCGGCTCACAATGCAATTCAAACTTCAAACAAAATATCAACCCTCGGGCGACCAACCCGAAGCCATTGCCCAGTTAGTCGAAGGCATCAATGCCGAAGAAAAGCATCAGGTGCTGTTGGGCGTTACGGGTTCGGGTAAAACCTTCACCATTGCCAATGTGATTGCGCAGGTGAACAAACCCACGCTCATCCTTTCGCACAACAAAACTTTGGTGAGCCAGCTTTATGGCGAGTTCAAGCAGTTCTTCCCCGACAATGCGGTGGAGTATTTTGTTTCTTACTACGATTACTATCAACCCGAAGCCTTCATTCCTTCTTCCAACACTTACATTGAAAAAGACCTTTCCATCAACGAAGAAATTGACAAGCTGCGCCTGAGCACCACTGCCTCGCTGCTTTCGGGCAGGCGCGACATCATTGTGGTGGCTTCGGTGAGTTGCATTTACGGCATGGGCAATCCGGTTGATTTCGAGCAGGGCATTGTGCGCATTGCCGAGGGCGAAAAAATTTCGCGAAACACCTTTTTGCTGCGTTTGGTGGATGCCCTCTATTCGCGCAGCGATGCCGATTTGAAACGAGGCACTTTCCGGGTGAAAGGCGACACGGTGGAAATTGCGCTGGCGTATGTGGACTATGCCTACCGCATCACTTTCTTTGGCGATGAAATTGAAATGGTGGAAGCCTTCGACCCGGGCAACGGGCGCACCATTGGCAGACCGGGCAACGTTGCCATTTTTCCTGCCAACATGTATGTTACCTCCCGCGATTTGCTTAGCCGCGTACTGGATGAAATCAAGTTGGATTTAGAAACACAGGTAAATTATTACAAAGAAATAGGCAAGCATCAGGAAGCTGCGCGGCTGAAAGAGCGGGTGGAGTTTGACATGGAAATGATGCGCGAACTCGGCTATTGCAGCGGCATTGAAAACTATTCGCGCTATTTGGACAGAAGGCAACCCGGCACTCGCCCTTATTGTTTGCTCGATTATTTTCCGCAAGATTTTTTGATGGTGATTGACGAAAGCCACGTAACCGTTCCGCAGATAGGCGGCATGAGCGGTGGCGACAAGGTGCGCAAAATGACTTTGGTGGAACACGGTTTTCGCCTGCCTTCGGCTTTGGATAATCGCCCGCTGAACTTTACCGAATTTGAAGCGATTCAAGACCAGGTGATTTATGTGAGCGCAACGCCCGGTGAGTTTGAATTGGAGCGAACAGGCGGGGTGATTGTGGAGCAAGTAGTGCGCCCAACGGGTTTGCTCGACCCGCCCATTGAAGTGCGCCCAAGCCTGAACCAAATGGATGATTTGATGGAAGAAATCAATGAGCGCGTGAAGAAAAAAGAGCGCGTGCTTGTTACCACCATCACCAAGCGCATGGCGGAAGAACTCACCAAATTCCTCACCCGCTTTGGCATTGATTGCCGCTACATCCACAGCGAGGTGGACACCCTCGACCGCATTGAAATCATCCGCGATTTAAGGCTTGGGAAATTTGATGTGCTTATTGGCGTGAACTTGCTGCGCGAAGGCTTGGACTTGCCCGAAGTATCGCTGGTGGCAATTTTGGATGCCGATAAAGAAGGCTTCTTGCGTAACAAACGTTCGCTGATTCAAACTTCGGGGCGCGCTGCCCGAAATGCCAATGGAATGGTGATTATGTATGCCGACAAAATTACCCAATCCATGCAATTCACCATTGACGAAACCAACCGCAGGCGCGAAAAGCAAATTGCCTACAACGAAGCCCACGGCATCACTCCGCAAACGGTGTTCAAGAGCAAAGAAGAAATTATGAAGCAGACCGGAGTGCTGGACATTCGCGCAACACCATCCACCGTGTATGTGGAACCGGAAGAGGAGCTTTCGGTGGCAGCAGAGCCGGTGGTGCAATACATGAGCAGCGAGCAACTGCACAAAGCCATTGAAGCCACCCGCGAAAAAATGTTGCAGGCAGCCAAAGAAACCGACTACCTGCAAGCCGCCAAGCTGCGCGATGAAATGGTTTCGCTGCAAAAACTTTTGGAAGAGCGCGCTAACACATAATTGCATTTTGATATGAATACTACCTTTCATTTTGCATTGAAAACTATCTCCCCTCTCCTTCGGAGAGGGGTCGGGAGTGAGGTTTATGGATAAATGGATTGAATACACGGGTGTTGCGTTTTCGCTGCTTTATGTGCTGCTGGCATCGAAGGAAAACAAATGGTGCTGGGTTGCCGGTGGCTTGGGCGCTGCGCTGTATGTGTATTTAAACTTCAAGCAACAATTGATTTACGATGCTGGCTTGCAAGTGTACTATGTTGCCGTTTCGGTTTATGGCATCATGCTTTGGAACAAACACCCCAGCCAAAGCCGCCTGAGCATCACCTCCATCAGCCCCGTTTTGCTGAAACAACTGCTGCTTGCGGGTTGTGTGCTTACGGCAGTTTTCGGAGCCATAGCGCACTTTTTGCTGCTGCAACCCACAGCGTTTTTAGATGCAGGGGTAACCGCCTTCAGCTTCATTGCCACCTGGATGACTGCGCGCAAATACATTGAAAGTTGGCTGATGTGGGTGGTGATTGACATTGCCGCAGCGGTGATGTACAGCTTCAAAATGATGTATCCCACCACTGCGCTCTACATCATTTTTTCGGCACTGGCGGTTTATGGTTTCTTGCAATGGAACAAAAAAATGAAGCAGGCGGAGGTAATGATTAAGCACACTTAAACCTAAACTTACTTTTATACGCTTTTTTTAAAACTTTTACATTGCACCCCAGCAAAACCTGTTGCTTTACATATTCAACGGACGATTTTCGGTAGCCATCAGGCAGGCTTCTTTGAATGCCTCGGTGTAAGTGGGGTGGGGGTGGCTCATGCGCGCCACATCTTCTGCGCTGGCGCGATATTCCATTGCCACAACACCTTCAATGATGAGGTCGGCAGTGCGTGCGCCAATCATATGCACACCCAAAATTTCATCGGTTTCTTTATCGGCAATCACCTTCACAAAGCCATCTAAATCGCCCGATGCACGCGCGCGCCCCAATGCGCGAAATGGAAACTTGCCCACCTTAACTTGCCTGCCTTGTGCTTTCAGTTCCTGCTCGGTGGCGCCCACGCTTGCCGCCTCGGGCCAGGTGTAAGCCACTCCCGGAATCAGGTTGTAATTGATGTGTGGCTTTTGCCCTGCAATAGTTTCCGCCACCAACACCCCCTCTTCTTCGGCTTTGTGCGCCAGCATGGCGCCTTGAATCACATCGCCAAGGGCATAAACACCCTGAACCGAAGTTTGCAAATGTGCATCCACCGGAATGCGTCCTCTTTCATCGGTTTTCAATCCTATTTTTTCCAATCCCAAACCTTCGGTGAATGGCGCTCGTCCAACGGCAACCAAACAGTAATCGCCTTTCAGTTCCAGCTTTTCACCGGCTTTGGTTTCAGCCGAAACGGTAACTTCTTTACCCTTAACATTTGCAGCGGTAACTTTTGTGGAAAGGTGAAACTCCATGCCATCCTTTTTCAGCACGCGCAGCATTTCGCGGCTGATGTCTTCATCCATGGATGGAACAATCTTATCTAAAAATTCCACCACCGTAACCTTTGCGCCCAGGCGCAAATAAACCGAGCCTAACTCCACGCCAATGATGCCACCGCCAATGATGATAAGGTGCTTGGGCACTTCGCTAAGCGTGAGCGCTTCGGTGGAAGTGATGATTCTTTTTTTATCAACTTTAATGAAGGGGAGTTGTGTGGGTTTGCTGCCGGTGGCAATAATCACTTTTTCGGTTTCTAATTCCTTCACTTCGCCTTTGGCATTGGTAACTGCAACTTTATTTTTTGAAACGAAGGAGCCCAAGCCGATGAACACATCCACTTTGTTTTTCTTCATCAAAAATGCGATGCCATCGTTGTTTTGTTTCACAATGTCAGCCTTGCGGGCTATCATTTGCTTGAAGTTCACCGAAAGTCCTTTCAACTCAATGCCGTGAGTGCTGAACTTGTGTGTTGCGGCATGGAAATGCTCCGATGAATCCAGCAATGCTTTCGAGGGGATGCAACCCACGTTGGTGCAAGTGCCGCCCAGCACGTCATATTTTTCAATGATGGCAACTTTCATGCCCAATTGTGCGCAGCGAATGGCAGCAATGTAACCTCCGGGTCCTGAACCAATAACAACAACGTTATACATGATTTAATTTTTTCGGGTGCAAAATGGTGTTTGAAAAATGATTGTGCAAACGAAAGCGCAAAACAAAAGTTCTATTTACCAAATGTTATAGCGGTTTCATCTCTGCATCGTATTGATAGATGCTGTACACCACAGTTTGCCCCACAGCCTGCAGGGTAACACGGTCAATCACATCCATGTTGTCGCGGTGTGTGTGCCAGTAGCCACCGAAACCACTTGGTGTGGCAGGGTCAAACTGAATGATGTCAATGGTTGGAATTTTGCGGATTTCGTTGATGTATTTATGGTCGTCCACTATGGCATCGGTGGGGGCATTGCTAAAGAAAGAAGCATAGCCAAGCCGTGCTGCATTCGCCCAAACCCTGTCAAGCACCCAGCCGGCATAACTCCTTGAAGTGCCTTCGCGGGTGAAAACGGCATCCTTTGCCCCAACCATGTCCAGTAAAATTCCAAAATCAGCTTTATAGTCGGGCACGTGTGGCGATTTGCTCCAGTGCTGTGCACCCAGGCAGTAGGAATCGGGCACGTAAGGCAAACCGCTGTTGGCAGGCTGTCCGTAATCCTCGCTGTCCACAAACAGCACATCCACACCAATGTTTTGCAGCGGCATAGTGCGCAGCAGTCTAACCACTTCAAGCAGCACACCCACTCCGCTTCCGCCATCGTTTGCACCGGCAATCGGCTCGTTTTTGCGTTCCTTATCCTGGTCGGCAAAAGGGCGTGTGTCCCAGTGTGCCACCAGCAAAACTCTGCGTGTGGCTTCGGGATTAAAGGCAGCAATAATGTTGGTTGATTTCAATGTTTTGCCATCGTAGGCAACGGCATCAAATTTTTGAATGTGATAGGTGTCGGCAATGTTTTTCACTTTGCTGATAATCCATTCGGCACAAAGGTCGTGTGGCTTGGTGTTGGGCACCCGCGGACCAAACGCCACCTGTTTTTCAATGTAAGCGTATGCGCTGTCTGCCGAAAATGTGGGATAATCGAACGACTGAACCTGAGCTGAGGGCTTTTCGGGAGTTGGCGGTGTGTTGTTGCTTGTGTTATTGCAGCCGTTGCAGGAAGCCAGCGCCACTGCCAGCGCTAAAACAGAAAATCGAAAGGACATTTCTTAGTCGGTTTTTTTGGTTGAGTCGTTTTTCAGCTCTTTGAAAATTTCTTCCATTTTGAAAACATAATCCAATGTGTCATCCACATAAAATTCCAGTTCAGGGATTTTGCGCAGTTGATGGCGCAGCTTATCGCCAAGCTTTCCGCGAAACTCCTGTGTGTGTTGGCGGAACGTTTTTAATGCTTCTTCTTTATCGTCCACATTCAACATGCTTAAATAGAAGCGCGCAATGGAAAGGTCGCTGGTAACGCGCACATTGGTAACACTGATTAAACCCTTGCCTGACAAACTTTTGTAATCGCGGTTCAGCAAAGCCGAAAACTCTTCGCGAATCAAGCCTCCAATTTTTTGTTGTCTTCTGCTATCCATAACTGCACTGTTTTCGGTTGCATAAATACATCTATTTCATCACAGCATTTTGTTCTTAGCGCTGCCTTTCAACATAATTTCACTTACCCGTGCTGCCAAATCCTCCTTCGCCTCTGCCCGATGGGCTTAACGCATCAACCGGCATCCACTCAATTTTTTCATAGCGCGCAATCACCATTTGCGCAATGCGGTCGCCATTGTTTATGGTAACGTCTTCTTTTGAAATGTTAATCACCGCCACTTTTATTTCACCTCTGTAATCGGCATCAATGGTTGCGGGTGTGTTGGGAAGCGTTAATCCATGTTTGAAAGCCATGCCGCTGCGCGGGCGCAGTTGTGCTTCAAAACCCTCGGGTAGTTCAATGAACAAGCCGGTTGGAATCAGTTTTCTTTCCAACATGCCAAGTGTTATGGGAGCATCAATGTTGGCTCGAATATCCATGCCGGCAGCGCCCGCAGTTTCATAAGCAGGCAAGGGGTGTTTTGAAAGATTGATGATTTTCACCTCAGTAGTTTTCATGATTCAAACACATTTCTTTTCTTTTCAAAAAATGAAACCGTAACAGCAAAAGCAGCAAGTAATAAGTGCGCAAGAAAAGGAAAATTCAAACCCTTTGCTTGTAGCAGCACGTGTAGCTGCCACAAGGCAATTCCAAACACCATGTAGCCCAAAACCTTGAACAAGTTGTAAGGCACGGGGAAAAATCTTTGACCAAGCATGTAGGAAACGACAGCCATGAAAAAGTAGCACAGAAATGTTGCCCACGCTGCACCCATGTAGCCCATGCGCGGCACCAAAGCAAACAACAAAACAATGGTTAACACTGCACCTGCAACCGACACCATTGCCCCTGAAAGTGTTTTGTCGGTTAGTTTATACCAAATTGAAAGATTGGTGTAAATGCCTAAGAAAATGTTAGCCACAAGCAGCACGGGAACCACTTGCAAACCTTCCCGGAATTGCTCACCTATAAACAACTTGAAAACATCCAAAAACAGCATCACAAGCAAGAAAATGAACACGCAGAAGATGGTGAAATAAAGCAGCACATCAGCATAAATTTTACGCGAGTCTTCTTTTTTTGCTTGCGCAAAAAAGAAAGGCTCGGCAGCATAGCGGAAAGCCTGAATAAACAAGGTCATCACCACACTCAGTTTGTAACATGCACTATAAATGCCAAGCTCGGAAAGGTTTTGTTCAATGTTGCCCGGCAGCAAGTATTTCAAACTCATGCGGTCGAGCATTTCGTTTACAATGCCGGCAAAACCAATAAGTACCATCGGCAGTGAATAGCGCATCAGGTTTTTGAAAATTGCAGTATCGAATCCGGCAGTTAAAGCTTTCAGTTGAGGCGAAAGCAGCAGCACTTTCACTGCACTTGCAGCAAGGTTTGAAATAAAGATGTAGCCAACACCAATTTGCGGATTGTAAAAACCTGCAAGCCATTCGTTGGATTGTTGCTGAAAGGCATTTCTGCATAACACCAGAAAAAACAGGTTCAAACCGATGTTCACCAAAATCTCAATCAGTTTTATGCCCGCAAACCGCTCTGCTTTTGTTTCTGCCCGCAGTTTTGCAAATGGCAAGGCTCCAATGGCATCAAGCGCGAGTATGAAGGCAAAAAGTATAAGGTAAATTTCGCTGCCTTCGTAGTGCATCAAACTCGCTAAAGGCTTGTTAAAGGCAAGCATGGCAATTAAAAAGGTGAGTGCGCTTACAACTATAAACCGAAATGCAGTGGAAAAAACCAATTCGGGTTTGTCGCTTTCTTCGCGAAAGCGGAAATAGCCTGTTTCCAAACCGAATGCCAACAACACTGCAAAAAAACCGCTGTAGGCATAAAGTTCAGCGTTTACACCAAACTCGGCAGGGTTGAAAACACGGGTGTAAAGATAGGTGAGCAGATAGTTTAGGAATCGCCCGGCTATGCTGGGAATGCCATAGATAAAAGTTTGAGAAGCGAGTCGTTTGAAAGGATTTAAACGCATTGTTGTTGCCAAACTTACAACATGTAACTACAGAATGAAAAATGATTTACACCGCATTGGTTTTTGTGCGCAACAATTCAAGCGCTTTGGCGCAGATAATTGTGGCGATGTTTTGCTTGCTGTCCAACTCAAGCGGCATTTCTTTGCCCGAAGAAAAAATGAATGCAACTTTGTTGGTGTCGGTTCCAAATCCGGCTCCTTCATCGCGCAGCGAGTTCAGCACACAGAAATCGGCATTTTTATTTTGAACTTTTTTTATAGCGTGTTGAGTTTCATTCTCTGTTTCCAATGCAAACACAATATTCACCTGATGAGCAGTTTTCTGTTTGCCCAATTCCTGTGCAATGTCCTTTGTTTTCACTAAAGTAATCGTCCACTCTCCATCCTGCTTTTTCACTTTTTGTGCAGCAACATCTTTGGGGGTGTAGTCGGCTACTGCTGCGGCAAACACGGCAATGTTGCAGCATGGATACACGGCATTTGCCGCTTCAAACATTTCACTTGCCGAGGTAACATGTTTAGTGATGACGTTCGGGTGATGTGCCGATAAATTTGTGGGACCTAAAATCAAATCTACCGCACAACCATTTTGTGCAAAAGCCTCAGCCAAAGCAATACCCATTTTGCCGCTGCTGTGGTTACTGATGTAGCGCACAGGGTCAATGGCTTCGCGTGTTGGACCAGCCGTTATCAGCACTCTGATTTTTTGTTCATTGCTTTTCACATCAGCAAAAAAGAAAAATCAGCAACATATTCTTGAAAAATTATTCAAAAGCAAAATCGGTGGTAATAACTCCTGCCTTGAAATTGTGCAGCAAATCTCCGTTTGAAGTATAGCGATATACCATAGATGACTGCACATAATCCAGCGCATCACTCAGGTAAATTTCACCGTTGTTAGGGTCTGCACACATGGAGTAGATGTTGCGATTACTTCCGCTAATCAACGCGCTCGCATACACAGATGGCGCATCCACACTCGTGCTGAAAACATCTTTATCGCGCCACAGCAGTCGTTTGTTCTTTTCATCCAATGTCAGCAATCCGGGTTTTGCGCCCGCCTGAAATTCAAAAGTGATTGTAATAGTTTTTGTTGCGGCATTTATTTTCACTAACGAGGCAGTCTTGCTGAGCGAACTGTTTTCGCTGCACAACACAAAAATATCATTGCCGGTTTTCACCATGCTGTTTGGCTCGGTGGGTAAGGGAATGGTAGCAGTAATTTTTCTGCTTGTGGTGTTCACCACCAAAACATTTGCAGTGTAAGTGTCATTCAATCGTGTTCTTTCGGTAATGAATAAATCGGTGCCATGCGCAACAATTTTTTCTGTCCAGCCGGTGGTGGTGATGGTGTCTAAAAGTTGTTGTGTTTGCGGATTCACCACCCAAATTCTTTTGGCATAAAGCTCGGTTACAAAAGCAAGCTCATCGCTCGCAAAATGAATATAGCGAGGGGAACTTCCGGTTAGGTTAACTACTTTTTCTTCTTTGAAAGTGGCAGTATTCAGCGCCACAATTTTTGCCGAGTTGTTCACCACAAGCCAAGCCAAGCCGTTGCGCAACAAAATACTTTGCCCCACATCGCCTAAGTTCTTTCCGTTGGCATTGAAATAAACATCATTGAAAACCTTTTGCGAATCGGGTTGATAGATACTCAATGTTGCCTGCCCCCAGTTGAACAAACCTTCGTTTACCATCCAAACCTTTTTGGTCTTTGCATCGGGCAGTTGGTTGTTTTTCTTTGGTTCTTTCTCGCAAGACTGAAGGAAAAATGAAGTGAGGAAAATCACAACTACAGCTGGAATACTTGATAATTCGATATTCGACCACTTGATTTTTTGACTTGCTGATAGTCGCAAGTCGAATATCGAATTGTAGCATATCTGACCTCTGTTCTCTGCTTTCTGCTCTCTCATTTTCATTTCAAATCAAAAGTTACTGTTCCTTCAAAATTTCTGCCGGGCATTGCGCGTTGGGCAATGTCTTCAAAGCGTTGGTTGGTGAGGTTGTTGGTGCGGAATGCCAACTTGATGGATGATGCATTTATCCTGAATGACTTACTCAACTCCACATCCATCACATAGTAAGCGGGCAGAAAATCGGTGTTGTCGGAGTTGATGAAACGGATGCCGGTGTAGCGAAAAATTGGCGTGAGCACAAAACCTTTATAGCCCACATTCAGCGATGTGGCAATGCGATTGCGCGGAACATACATCAACTGCTTGCCTACATTTTCATCATGCACATTTGCCGATGAAGTTTGGGTGGCAAGCGTGTAAGCATAACTCAAATTGCAACGCAACAAAACATTTTTCAACCTATTTTCAGGTACTGAAAAACCTGCATTACCTTCTATACCGCGTGCAAAAACCGACTTCAGATTTTGTGGCGACCATCGCCCCGAAGCATCGGGTGTCCATTGAATTTGTTGGCTAACAACATTGTAGTAATTAGAAACCGAAATGTTCATCCACTCCCCGAAACGATAGGCAAAGCTGAGTTCAGTATTCCAACTTGATTCAGGCAACAAATTTACGTTGCCGCTGCCGCGCCAATACAAATCATTCATAGAAGGAAACCGAAAACTTCTTTTGCCGGTGGCTTCAACTGCAAGATGATGTTGGTGGAACCATTTGCCATAGCCCACCGAAAGATATGGCATGAATGGTGAAAACCGCTTGTTCATCAACTCCTCACGTAAACCACTTTGAATAAAAATTCCCTGTTTAAAATGATAGGCTGCGCGCAATGAAATGCCTGCAAGCCCGCGTTGATGAGCAGTTTCATAACCTGCCGATTGAGCGCGCTCGTAATCGGCAAAGGCGGTGGTTTCAAAGGTTAACCGTCTCCATTTGAATTTTGCATTAAAAGCATTGCGCACCGCATGTGTTTTACTTTCGTCATCAACGGCTAATTGATTGCTTTGAAAACGCAATTTTTCATTCAGCCATGCAGTAGTAAAACTCAAATTCCACAGTTGATTTTTCCAGTTCCATTGCAGCATGGTGCGGATGGAATGGTCTTGCTGAACAGCATCATTTTTTGGCTGATGCAGCGTTGGCGGGATTTCTCGCAAAGCCTTATTCCACCAACCAAAAGCTGAGATGCGATGGTTCTTTTTGAAATGAAAATGCAACTCCTGAAATGCAGCCAACTGCAACACTTCGGCATGAGTTTGTTGCTGCACAGTTTCGTTTTTTAGAATCGGAAAATTGTTCGTAGCACGCAGCAAAGCCACCTTGGTGGCGCCTCCAAACTTGCCATTGCTGTATTGCATGTTCATGTTTGTTTCCAGCAAGCCGAAACTGCCGCCACGAATGGAACCAATAAAGTGAATGCCTGAATCTAAGGGTTGATTATTTAGGTTCAAATTGCAGCCTATGGCTGAATTGAGTTGATTGAATTGAAGCGAAATGGCATTGTGAAAACCCACGTTCAACAAGGCTAAATCGCTTTGCCCAAGCATGGGCGAGTTGATGCGGATACCGTTCCACATCACTTCAGTTTGCGATGAGGAAGAGCCACGCGCAGCAATGGTGGTGAGCTGACCATTGCCATAATTTTTCAAATACACCGATGAAACTTCATTCAGCAGATTAGTGATTCTTCTGCCCGAAAAATCGTTGAGATTACTAAACTGGTGTTTATTGATATTACGCCTTGCTGGCTTATCGGTTATCACCACCTCCTTTAATGAAATGGTGTCGTTGAAAATTGATTTCGGGGTTTCGGCTTTAGTTGTGAAGAAGAAAAAAATGAAAGTGGTTAAAGAGACATGAGACATGAGATGTGAGACATGAGATAATACACTTTTATTGTCCTTCGTCATTCGTCCTTCGTCCCATAGCAAACAAGCATTGCCGCCACAACGAATTGAAGCGGCAATGCCTGAAATTAATTTACTTAACACTAACATCTTTCGATGTGTTACTCGATAGTGATTTTGTTCACGCCCATACCTTGTGATGTGCGCACACTCAGCAAGTATGTTCCCCTGCTGAATGAATGTGTTGGAACGCTGAAAGCATTGGTGTCAGAAATTTTTTCGCGATGAACAATTCGTCCGCTAATGTCGGTGAGCATCACTTCCACATTTTCATTTTGCGGTAATTCAATATTCAATGCATTTCCGATTGCAACAGGATTCGGATAGGTTTTCACATTCATTTCAGCTAAAGTGAAAATGCTTGAAACACCATTGGAAGTGGTGAGGTTATCGAATGCGAAAAACGAAGGCGTGTTCATGCCAAACTGCCCCTCATCTGAAGAAGTGAGCCTGAAAACCAAGCTGTCCACATCGCCAATGCTTTTCAAATCTATCCATGCCCAAGTGTCGAGAATGTAATCCTGCGCATTGTCATTAAAGCGAAAATCGGCAAGGTAAAAATTCACCGAGTCGGGTTTGGGGACTCCGTTGTTAAAGCCTTTCACGGTGAGTAGAAAGAAATCAGGATCGTTGCCCGAAGTGCCACCAAATTTTTTAGCAAACTGGTCGCCATTTTGCATGCTTAGGTTTGCATAAGTGGTGTTGGTTACATAAAAGCCGTTCACAGGTTTGCCGGCAGCATTGCCAATCAGTTTCAAGCCTGCGCCTCCCTTGCCAATGGCATAAGTTGGGCTGTTATATCCACCTCCGGTACTGGCGCTATATAAGTTGCCGGAGCCTGCAGTGGTTTTATCTGTTTTGGATGATGGGGCAAAACCTTTGCTCCAGTACCCATAGGTTGTATCCCAAGCACATGGGAAACGCACATTTCCGCTTTCAAAAAATCCGGCAGGAATGTCTTTGGGTGAAATAAAAGAGTCGGATGGCACAGATAGATTTTCAAAAGTGGAAACGGTTTGCGAAAACATCGCGCTTGCCATTACTGCGGCAAAACAGGTTGAGAAAAACTTTTTCATTTTAAGTTTTTTGAAAGTGAAAAAATAACCCTCAGATAGAATGAAGCAGAAAAACCAATGCGTCCGGACTTGTATCGGTTTCACTCCTCGCTTTTCTTCCCGAAAGCTTGAAAGTTTGTTTTGCTCAGGCAGGTCTTCTGGCTTGCCAATTCAGATTTTCCTTCCCGTCCCGAAAACACCGAAACAGTGGATTGAAGCTAATCTTAACCCTTGTTTTTCAACTCAGGCTTGGCTTACAGCAGCGGGAACTGCTCACGATTTACACGTGATTCCCTTTTAATTCCTTCAGGTAAAAAACCATTACCCTTCGGAAACCATTGCGGGGGCAAAGGAATGGAAATTTTGTTCTTACGAGTGTCATTTATTTTTCAACATCTGATGCCCGGTCAGTTTCAATCTTTCTGGCGAATAGCGCAACGCGGTTACCTCATTTTCCTATTTTCGCCCGTCAATCAATTTCATATAGTTTGTTATGGGTCGTGCATTTGAGTACAGGAAGGAAAGGAAATTTAAGCGCTGGGGTGCAATGGCGAAAGCCTTTACCCGCATCGGAAAAGACATTGCCATAGCGGTAAAAGAAGGAGGTCCAAACCCGGAAACCAATGCAAGGTTGCGGGCTGCCATCCAAAATGCCAAAGGCGCAAATATGCCGAAGGACAGGGTGGAAAACGCCATCAAACGCGCCTCGCAAAAAGACACAGCAAGTTATGAGGATGTTACCTACGAAGGCTACGCGCCTCATGGTGTGGCTGTGGTTATTGACACACAAACCGACAACCCCACACGCACCGTTGCCAACATTCGCTCTTACTTCAATAAGCTGAACGGCTCGATGGGAACTATTGGCTCGGTGAGTTATATGTTCAAAAAACTTGCGCTTTTCAAGTTTGCAAAAGCCAATCGCAACATCGAAGAATTAGAATTGGAATTGATTGATGCCGGCTTAACCGATTTGCAGGTAGAGGAAGACACTGTGCTGGCGTATGCCGATTTTACCGACTTCGGAAATTTGGCCAAAAAATTAGAAGAGTTGGGCATTGAAGTGATTGAATCTACTTACGAAAAAATTCCTGACTTTTTCAAAGAAGGCTTAACCGATGAGCAGGCAGAGGAGGTGATAAAGCTGATTGAAAAGTTGGAGGAAGATGATGATGTGAGTTTGGTTTTTCACAACATGAAGTAACCCGTGAGCAACATTTACGCGCAATTCACATCAGGGAAAAAGCAACTTGCCATTCTTATTGACCCTGACAAGCACACCTCATCATCACTGAAAAATCTTTGCCATAAACTTCAATCATCACCGTTCAGTTTTGTTTTTGTTGGCGGAAGTTTGATGAGCAAAAGCTTTTTTGATGAAGCGGTTGAGGTGTTGAAATTGAATTCCGGTTTCCCGGTTGTTATTTTCCCAGGCAACAGTTTTCAAGTTTCTGCCAAGGCAGATGCAATTTTGTTTTTATCGCTTTTGAGTGGCAGAAATCCGGAGTATTTAATCGGGCAGCAAGTGCAGGCAGCGCCCTTAGTGAAGTCAATAAAATTAGAAGCAATTCCCACAGCCTATTTATTGATTGATGGCGGAAAAATTTCCACCACTGCCTACATCACTCAAAGCGTTCCAATTCCTGCGGATAAACCTGACATAGCCGTGGCAACAGCTGTAGCCGCTGAGTTGCTCGGCATGAAAATGATTTACCTTGAAGCCGGCAGTGGCGCATTGCAACCGGTGCCTGCAGCAATGATTTCCGCTGTAAAGCAGGCGGTGAATTTACCCCTTGTTGTGGGCGGAGGTATTCGCTCGGCAGCACAAGTGAAAGCAGCTTATGATGCAGGCGCAGATGTGGTGGTGGTTGGCACAGCCATCGAGGAAGAAGAGGGGCTGATTAGCTTGCTATGAGGTGAAGTTCAGTCCATAACTCCTATCATTGCACCCTTTTGATTTTATGGCATCTGCAATTTATCAATTTGTTAAGCGAAATATCCGCACGCTGGAAATGACAGGTGTGGTGATGCGTATTTTTAGTTTTTCACTCGTTAGTTGGATGGGAAAGGACAGCCCGTTCATGTTTGTTTGGACTTTCAACACCATTGATGCCATTCTGTTAACTTATTGTGCTGTGATTAAACGCGATAATGCCTACACACTTTTGAATGGTTTTTGGATTTTGGTTGGAATCATTGGCATACTGCGTGCCGGAGAGGTTATTCATTAGCAGTTTTGTTTCACTTTCTTAGGTTTGAGTAAATGAAAGTTTCAAAAGGGAAGTTGTATTTGATACCAACCGTCATTGGTGATGAGCATTCAGCGTTAAACTTGATTCAACTTGAGCGCATTAGTGTTTTTGTGGTGGAAAATTTGCGTTCAGCGCGTAGGTTTCTTCGGGCAGTGGGCTACAAAAAAAACTTTGACACGGAATGCACATTTTTTGAATTGGATAAACACAAGCCAAGCAGTACTTTGAATGCAGTGTTCGATTTTGCACAAAAGGGCGAAAACATTGGCTTGATGAGTGAAGCCGGGAATCCATGTGTTGCAGACCCCGGAAACCTTATTGTGATGGAAGCACACCGCAGAGGGATTGAGGTGTTTCCTTTGGTTGGCGCAAGTTCCATTTTGCTTACTTTGATTGCCTCGGGGTTGAATGGTCAGCAGTTTTGTTTTCATGGCTATTTACCCATTGAAGCGGCTGAAAGAAGAAAGAGATTGAAACAATTTGAGCAAGCTGTGCTAAGCACTGCTGCTACACAGATTTTTATGGAAACACCCTACCGCAATCAAAAACTTTTTGAAGAAGTAATTGACTCGCTTTTGCCGCAAACATTACTGTGCGTATCGTGCGATTTGTTACTCCCCACACAATTCATCAAAACCCAAACAGTTGGGGAGTGGCGCAAAGCCAAACCTGAACTGCACAAGCGCTTGGCGATGTTTGCCATTGGCAAACCCTAAAGGTTAGTATTCCACAATTTGTGGCTTGTTATTCACGATGGATTCAATTTTTTGCATCACATCATCAGTGAGCTTTGGCATTGAATCAAAGCAGGTGAGGTTTTCTTTCAGTTGTTGCACTTTGCTTGCGCCAAGAATAACGGTAGAAACATTCGGATTTTTCAAGCACCAACACAACGCTAAATGCACCAAAGAAATGCCAAGTTCATCGGCAAGTTTTTTCAGTTGAATCACTTGCTCCAAACGTTGAGGGTCGCCAAGCGCGCGCTCGCGCAGCCATTGCATGTTTTCAATGCCGAGGCGCGTATCGGCTCCCACCTCGCTGTTCATATACTTGCCTGTAAGCAAACCGCTTGCCAGCGGGCTCCAAATGGTGGTGCCCAAGCCAAATGTTTTGAAAACAGGAACATAATCGCGCTCCACAAACTTTCGATGAAAAATGTTGTATTGCGGCTGCTCCATGGTTGGTCCAATCAGCTTGTAGCGCTCAGCCCAATAATGCGCTTCGGTGATTTGCTGCGAAGTCCATTCGCTTGTTCCCCAGTAAAGAATTTTGCCTTGGCGAATCAGGTCGTTCATCACCCAAACGGTTTCATCAATTGGTGTGTGGATGTCGGGGCGGTGGCAGAAAAACAAATCAAGATAATCTACCTGCAAACGCTTCAAAGCTGCATGGCAGGCTTCCACCACATGCTTACGCATTAATCCTTTTTGATTGGGCAGTTGTCCGCCCCAAAACACTTTGCTTGAAACAAGATAGGTGCTTCGGTCCCACTCCATTTTTTTCAAAATGTTGCCCATCACAATTTCGCTTTTGCCATGTGCATACACCTCGGCATTATCGAAAAAGTTGATGCCTGCTTCGTAAGCCGTAATCATTAACTCTTCTGCCACATCATCTTTAATCTGATGCCCGAAAGTTACCCATGTGCCAAACGATAGTGCGCTTACTTGCAAGCCGCTTCTGCCAAGTCTTCTGTATTCCATAAACTGTTTTTATGTGTTTAAATTATTTCCAAACCGGTTTGCGCTTTTCTCGAAAAGCTGTTAGTCCTTCAATAGCATTTTCTGTTTGCAGCAAATCGCCAAGCATTTTTTTCATTTCCGCATGTTCATCAGCCGATGCACTTTTCTTTATTTTTTCATAAGCCGCAATGCCCATCATCATCGCAGTGGGCGAGTTGTCTTTCAATTCGGCAATCAGTGCATTCAACTCATCGTTGATGTTTTGCTCACTTGCCACTTTTGTAATTAAACCAAGGTTTGCAGCCTCTTGCACAGGTAGATTGTACCCTCGCACACACCAATCCAGCACCTTGCGTGCCGGCATCACCTCCATCAAAGCTGCCATTACCTGAAACGGATAAAGTCCTCTTTTTACTTCCGGCAAACCGAGTTTTAAACCTTCTTTAGCAAGTACAAACCGCACTCCGCACAGCAGCAAAAAGCCACCGGCATAAACATCACCTTCCACTTTGGCAATGCTTGGTTTGTGTAATGATGTGAAAATTTCCCCAATCACAATATCACGCTCGGGCGCAGGGATGGTGGATTGCGAGTCTAACTCGTTTCCGGCAAATGCTTTTAGGTCGGCACCGGCACAAAACACATTGCCCTCGGCTTGCAGCACCACCACCCAAACTTCTGGAGTGTATTGAGCATAGGCAAAAGCAAAAGCCAACTCATTCAACAACTGAGGACCCAAAGCATTTTTTCGGGCAGGATTGTTCAGTGTTACATACAACACATTTTCCTTTACCTCCACTTTCAGGAAAGCAAAACTTTGTTCAGAAAATGCCGCAATTTGTTCTTTGGTGTAAAACATAACAATGGAATTGAAGCAAACCTATTCACCTTTAGCTTAAATCCAAATTGATATGATTTAGTCGGTTGAACGACACTAAAAATTTGATTTTCGAAACCTACCGTTCGTTTTAATTAAAATTTACATTTGCTTAATAATTTAATCTCTAATGAAGCATACTTTACTTTTTTCATGTTTTTTATTTGCGGCTGTAAGTTTGAATGCCCAATCTCAAAGATTGGTGTTGATTGAAGAGTTTACTGCTGAGGATTGTGGTCCCTGCGCTGCGGTTAACCCAAGTTTCAATCAGTTGATTCGCGATAATGCACCCAAAGTTGTTGCCATAAAATATCAGGGTGCAATTGGCAATGGCAACAACAACACTCTATATCAGCAAAATAAATCGGAAGTTACCACCCGCGAAAACTATTATAGCATCAATTCATCACCCACTGCCGTGTTGGATGGTAATGTAATGAAGAAGAATGCAGGACAGTTTAAGACGTCTGACATTAATGCTCGCTATGGCGATAATTCCCCATTCACATTATCGGTTAGCCATGCATTCAGCACTAACAGCGACTCGCTAACCATCACAGTGGATGTGGAGTGCACCGAGGATTTTACAGCGGGAGCCAACACCAGCCTTAAGTTGCGTTTAGCATTGATTGAAAAGAGAATTGAGTTGGCAAAGGCTGCGCCCAATGGCGAGCGTGTATTTGAGGGAGCGATGAGGAAAATGTATCCTAATGCTTCGGGCACAACATTAGCAAGATTGTGGACAGATGGCGACATTCAATCCTTTACCTTCAAGGTGCTGATACCTAACTACATTTACGACAAAAATGAATTGCAGCTAATTGCATTTATTCAGGATGACCAGGATAAAGAAGTGATTCAGGCCGCCATCAGCCAAACTCAGCCGGTGCGGATTGATGGAAAACTTAAAAATTACAGTTCGGCTTTCATGCAATGCGATGCAAGTGGTTTTCAGCCCAAAGTTACCATCATGAACAATGGCATTGATGACTTGAGTTCTTTGGATGTTTCCGTGAAAGTGAAAGGTGTTTTTGCATACACTTACAATTGGTTTGGGAACTTAAAAGCCGGTGAGTCAGAGGAAGTTGCTTTGCCTGCAATAAGCCACTCAGCCGGTACCAGTGCAATTGAGGTAATAACTTCAAATCCCAACAGCGAGAACGACCACAACAAAAGAAATGATACGCTGCGCTCAGAATTCAGCTTTGCTGTGGATGCTGAACCGGCACCTGTTTTAGAAACTTTTGAATCAGGAATTCCCTCAAAATTTGCCATTGAAAATCCGGGAGCAAACACAACATGGGCTTCGGGTGCATACAGCGCGTTCGGGCAAGGTGCAAAGTCGGCTATGTTGCGCTTTTATGCTATCGGAACGGGAGATGAAGATTATTTATATCTGCCAACATTAGACCTTACTCCGGCAGAATATGCAAGAGTGAATTTTGATTTTGCTCATGCGCTTTATGGAAACAATTACAACGACCAGTGTGATATTGAAGGCTCTATTGATTGTGGTAAAACGTGGATTACACTTTGGTCGAAAAAGGGAAGTGCGTTGGCAACCAAAACAGGCAATGTTACTGCTGAGTTTAAGCCAACTGACACAGAATGGAAAAGTGACTTTGCCAGCCTTGATTTGTTTGCCGGACGCACAGATATATTGGTTCGATTGAAAGGCGTTAGCGATTACGGCAACAACCTTTACATTGACAACATCAATGTTGAAATTACGGCTACGCCAAACGGAGGACCAACCTTGCCTTCATCAGTTGGCGAAATTGAAAATAGCCTGAAAGTAAATGTGTATCCAAACCCTGCCAATGATGTGGTTAGGGTTGATTTTTCTGCAAGCGTAAACATAGGCAGCATAACCGTTTTCAATGCTCAGGGTGTGAAAGTGGCGCAAAGCGAAATTGCAGGTCAGTCGCTTGCGGAAGTTGCTGTTCACAATTTGCCATCCGGGGTTTATCAAATTGTGGCTGTTGCAGATGGAAAAACCTTCCGCAAGCCATTTGTAGTTGTTCACTAAATTTTGATGTTATCCATGTTTCAAAAGTATTTTTTGCTTGCGGCTATTGTTAGCTTCGCTTCTACACTTTCTGCTCAAAAATTGATTGTTAATCCGTCAGACACTATAAGTGCAAGCCGAAATATCCGTGAGGGTTTTACCACTGAGTTTACTGCTTATGTGGTAAACAATACTTTGGGTTTAATTGATTTGAAATGGCGTTTTTTGGATTACGGAGGCTCATCCAACGATTACAGCTACACCATGTGCGATGCCTATAATTGTTACGCAGCAGGACCTCAAACTAGAGTTATTGACTTAACTACAGGCGACAGCACTTTTATGAAATTTGGTGTGGATGGACCTTGTGTGGGAGGAACTGCCTATGGAACCATTTTACTTTGGATTGATGGCGACAGTGCATCGTCTGCACGTTCTATTACCTACATCGTTGAGTTAGATGATGCTGACTGTTTATCGAGTGTGAATGATGCTGAGCGCATAAGTTTTAAGTTTTATCCTAATCCTGCCTCAGGTTTTATTCATGTTGCTTTGGATGTGTTTGAAACGGAAACAAGCGTAGTTGTATTCAACTTGTTAGGCACTGCGGTTGCATCGTTTCCGGTGAGCGCAACACACGCGCTGCTTGACGTGAGCGGTTTAGCCAATGGCAGCTATCTGCTTTGCATGGCAAAAGGCAATGCAATGTCCAAGCCAAAGCAGTTCGTTAAGTTTTAAGTTGTTATTGAAGGCAATAATTGACTGTTTTTCCGTTATTCGCAGCGCATGAGAAACCTTAGAGGTGCTGTATTGCTTTTGTTTTTGCTCACATCTGTGGCGGCTGTTTTTTTTACTCAAAGTTGCCGCAAGGAGCTTTTTACAAATAAAGGTGCGCTTCAATTTTCAACCGACACACTTTCTTTCGACACAGTTTTTACCTCACTTGCTTCCACCACACGTTTTTTTAAGGTTTTCAATAAGGAAAACAGAGCAATAAAAATCAGTTCAATTCGGTTACTCGATTTGCAAACCGATGCGCCTTTCAGAATCAATGTGGATGGCATTCCGGGTAAGGTTTTCAAGGATGTTGAAATTCCGGCAAAGGACAGCATTTATGTTTTTGTGGAGGTTACGGTGAAAAACCCCAAGAACCCCAACAATCCTTTTGTGATTAGTGATGTGTTGGAGTTTGTTACCAATGGCGCAACCCAAAATGTGATTTTAGAAGTGTGGGGGCAAGATGCCTATTATCACAAAGGCAGCATTTATCGCTTTGGCGAAAACATTACATGGACAAATGACAAACCACATATCATTTTGCGCAACGACACTTTCCCGGGAGTGGGGGTGGATTCGGGTGCCACACTTAACATTCAAAGCGGCAGCAAAATTTTTGTGGGCAACAATGCAGGTTTGTTTGTTTATGGAACGCTTAATGCCGAGGCAAATTCATGGAATGACTCCATTAATTTTCGCGGCTTGCGCCTTGAGCCTTTCTACCGCGATAAGCCTGCGCAATGGTGGGGTATTATTTTCGGCAGAAACAAGGCAAACGAAATTGCAAAGTTGAATTTGCGCAGAGTGATAGTCAACGAATCATTTTTTGGTATTGCCGATGCCTACATTTTCAATGCCGCGTTTCAGCAGCAAGTGTTTAATATCTCGCTTGCCGAATACACCAACGTTACTGCGCCTGAGCTAAACTTGAATCAGTGCATTGTGAAGAATGCGCAGAACACAGCGCTTTTTGCATTGAATGCAAAAGTTTCGGCAGTGAATTGTTTGTTCCATACCACAGGCAGTAATGTTGCAGCGCTGGCAATGGGAGGCAGCTACGATTTCAAACACTGCACCATTTACAACACCGGTGGCAGATTTATGCAACACAAGCAGGAGTCGCTTTTAATTGCTGATAAAATTCTGGGTATTGACAACACACTTTATAGCGGAAACCTGAGCGCAGCATTTGTGAATTCTATTGTGTGGGGTTCGCTGGATAATGAGTTTCGATTTGCTGATGACAATGATGTGATTCGCTTTGACCATTGCCTAATGAAACTGAAACAAGATTCTGCGGATAAGTATGCATCGAAATTCATTCAATGCAAATTCAATGAGAATCCCCGATTTAAAGATGTTTCAAAAGAGGATTTCACACCCAGCGACAGCCTCGGTTCGCCATTGATTGACGCAGGTGTGGGTGTGGGTGTAAACGTTGACCTTTTTGATAAGCCGCGCCTTGGTATTCCCGACATTGGCGCTTTGGAAGGTAAGTGATTAAAACACCAACAGGCAATCGGGAATAGCGTAATTCAGCATTTTAGTTTGTGCATCATTCACCCCAGTTCCTTTCAGTTGCATCATGCGTAACTTTGGCATAGCATCCTGTTCTAAGTTTTGAATTTGAAGTTTTTTGTTGAACCCAACATCTAGCGTTTGCAGTGCAGGAAGCTGAATTACTGCTTCGGGCAAAGCAGTGAATTGGTTATAGCTCAGGTCTAAAATAGAAAGCGTTGCAAGTGAGGCAAAGCAAGGCGGGAGTGAAGAAAGGTTGTTGTTGGCAATGTTTAGCTTACTCAGTTTTTTCAGTTGGCAAATGGCGGATGGAATTTCACTGAGTTCATTAAATGCTAACGAAACATCTTCCAATGAATTGAGGTTGGACAAAGCAGTGGGAACTTCTTTGATTTTATTGGCTGTTACATCAAGCTGCTTTAGTTTTTTGCATTGAAAAATAACATCGGGAATTTGTGTGAAGTTGTTATCGGAGAGCAACAGAATTTCAAGATTCAAAAACTTTGAAAAGGAATCGGGCAGTGCGTGAACTTGCTTGCGTGAAAGATTGAGAGTTCTCACTTTATCGGGCTGTTTGAATGCCTCGTTTAGGTCGGTGAAAGTTTTTGCTTGCCCTGCAATGTGAAGGGTTGAGGAGAGCAACAAAAACAGGAAAGCGAAAAAAGCCGGTGCGTTCATTTTAAATCTGCGCCAAAGCCTGTTCTAAATCTGCAATCAAAACTTCTGCATCTTCCAAGCCTACATATAAGCGCACTAAATTGTACGGCAAATGGCTTTGATAGTTGCCTTTCGGCAAAGCCGCGCAAACAGGAAATGCCAACGACTCGTGTCCGCCCCAACTCACTGCCATCAGAAAGTGTTTTAATGCATTGGCAAATCGCTCAACACCATCAGTGTCAGGTGTTTTCAAAAGAATGGAAAACAAACCGCCACACCATTGCATTTGCTGCTGTGCAAGTTCAAACTGCGGAAATGATGGATGGTGTTGCCAAAGTAGCTTTTTCACTTTTGGATGAGCTGCCAGAAAATCAGTTATCTTTTTTGTTGTAGCTCCTATGCGCTCTATGCGAATGTGCAGCGTGCGCAATCCGCGCAGCACCAACCACGCATCGTTTGGCGACATAATTCCACCCAAATTTAAAAAGCCCGACTGATGAATTTTTTGCATCAGCAACGATGAGCCGAGCACTGCGCCTGCCACTACATCGCTGTGTCCTGCATAGTATTTTGAAAGTGAATGCACTTCCAAATCAATTCCCGCTTCGATGCAGCGCTGCCCCAGCGAAGTTGAATAGGTGTTGTCAATAATGGTGATGATGTTATGGCGTTTTGCAAGTGCGCTCACAAAAGCCAAATCCTGCAATTCAAATGTGAAAGTGTTTGGGCTTTCAAGAATTATCAATTGTGTGTTGGGTTGAATTGCCTTTTCCCACGCTTCGTTTGAAGTGCCATCCACAAAGGTGCATTGCACACCAAAGTTTGGGAGAATTTTTGCGCAAAGTTTTTTTGTCCAGCTATAAGGATGCTGCTGGCAAACAACATGGTCGCCTGCTTTAATCAAACTCAGCACCGCAGCACTCATGGCTGCCATGCCACTGCCAAAAACCAGGGCATCGTCTGCTCCTGCAAGCGCAGCTAATTTTTTACGAAGTATTTCGGTGGTGGGGTTGTTTCCGCGTGTGTACAGATGGTGTCCTTCCTCTTGCATCAGTGCCGCCCGAAGCGCTTCTACGGTTTTAAAAGCAAAGTTGCTGCTTTGCATCACTGGCGGAACCACCGCATTAAAATAATGCTCCCGCTCTTCGCCAAGTTGGTTGATGATGTGTGAAAGGTTCATGCTGCTAAGGTGAGAACTTTAAGTGAAGAATGTTTTTTTCTGCGAAAAGTTGATGCTGCATTCCAGGTTTGGAGTTGAGGTTTATGCCTGATTCAATGATTTTTTAACCTAAATCGGTTTATTGTAAATAATAACTTATGTTCTGTGAGGAAAGATTCAAGTGTGGTAAAACCTTATCGTTTTTTGCTTTTTGATTTAAGATAACACAATGGGGTAGGGGCAATTGAACTGTGAAATACTTGTGAATGAGGCGGTTGTGGTTGGTGACAAACAAGTGCCCATGAGCAACATTTATAAAGAAGATTTAATGCCGGCATTGCAAACATTGAAATGAATGAAAATCTATGAAGTTGATTTGAAAGATTTGATTCCGCTTTTTGTGGGACTGGGTAACCGATCAGAATTTACTCGCTTTTATTGTCCCTTTGTTCAAATTTGCGTTTGATTTTCAAATGATAAAACTCCTCTAACTTATGCTAGGACTCAAACTACCCACCGACCCGCGTTGGGTGAATCTGGCTTCCATGAATGTGGAAGAAATTCTTACCGACCACGCCTATTGCGAACAAAAAGCTGCATCCACCTCAATTTCGCTCATCCAGTCTTATCCCGATTATGAAAAATTGGTGGAAGAACTAACGCCAATTGTGAGTGAAGAATGGGGGCATTTTAAAATGGTGCTGGAAGAACTGAAAATGCGCGGGATGAAATTGGGTAGGCAACGCAAAGATGAGTATGTGAATGCGCTGCAAAAGTTTATACCCAAGGGGCTTACGCGCGAGCAGCAACTAATTGAGAAATTGCTTTTTGCTGCGCTGATTGAAGCGCGCAGTTGCGAGCGGTTTAAGTTGCTGAGCAAAGAAATCAGCGATGAGGAACTGAGGAAGTTTTACAAAAATCTGATGGTGAGTGAAGCCGGACATTTCAAACTTTTTTTGGATATGGCTTGCCAATTTTCCGATAAGGAAAAAACACTCAAACGCTGGGATGAATGGTTAGAATACGAAGCCAAAGTGATGCAGGATATTGCCCCGCGAGGCGATAGAATGCATTAAAATAACTCAAGGCTTGAAGATCAACTTCGCAACCGACTTTGCAAACTGCATCCAGCCGCCAGGCTTCTTGCCATAAAGTCGGTCTAAGCGTTTTTGATATGGCTTTCTGCCCGTAAAAGTTTTGTGTTTGGGCGATGATGAATGCCAGATTCTTTTGCTGCCTATTTGCTTGCCATCTTCATCCACCACACTTAAATCAACATACTCCCTTCCGCTCACATCAATCTTACCAAACTGATTTTTAAAGTTTTTATTTCCCAAGCCGCCACCGCCTCCATTCCACAAATACTTTTTCAATGGCGGATAAGAACTTACAATGCTGGCAAGGTTCATGTAATAAGCCAAATGCGTTCCTGCCACCGCCAAACCCGAAGCGTTGATTTCGGGCAAGCCTGAATTTTGCCCGTCATCAATCACGTTGTGATGGGTGTCGCCACTCACCACAATCACATCATTGATGTTGTTGGTTTTAATGAAATTGAGCAGTTCTTTTCCATCGCTGGGGTAGCCAGCCCAATAGGTGGCAAACGAAATTGCCATGCGAAAACCCGTTCCTTTTTCGCCTGCTCCGCCCACCACCATGTCCTGCATTTTCATGCCGAGGTCAATCAGGTGGCGAAGGTTTTGGTTGAAAGGCAAGCCGCAAACAATAAACTTCCAATCGGCAGTTGACCGAATGAGTTGTTCTTTCAGCCATTGCATTTGCTTGGGGGAAATAATGTGCACATCGGGTTTGGGGTTAAAGCTCCATTTGTTTTTCACCGAATCATAATCGAATTGCAATGCCTGATTATCGGAAGTGCCGCGCGTGTCCAACACAATAAAATCGCAGTTGCCGAAAGAGAATTTATGATATAAACCTTCGCTGGTGTCGGGCAATTCATAGTGTGGAAATTGCTCCACATAACCTCTGAAACAATTCTGCCTGAAAATGTCGGGAAAAGAATCGCTGCGAACAGTGTTCACCAATTTCTTTTTTCTGCCGGTGGTGTCAACCCGATACCCAGAACCTGTTACGCCATACACCCGCGAAGCGCCCCAGCCATCGTCATCGTCATAGATGTAGGCAATTGGCACATGCCACAGCATTTCGCGCGTTCGCTTCTCACTATATCTGCGCAAATACGATTCCTGAACAGCTTCATACTTCACCGGATAATCATCATTCATCTGGTAGCTCGGATAAGTGAAATCACCGGTGTGAATGAACAATCGCGGCTTTAGTTCCGCCATGCGGTCGAAGGTTTTCATGTTCTCCGATTCCTGGCAACTACCTGTGGTGAAAGTGAATTTTCCGCTTTGCCCTTTTTCAGGAAAAGTGGTGAACGAACCTTTCATGGTGTCCATCACTCCATTCACCTCAAAACCCATTTGGTAAAGCGTGTTGGGTTTCAAATCCGAGAGGTGAAACAGGTTAGAGAAGTTACGTGCTTCAACAGTGCTGCCTTCAAACGTTTTAAACTCTCCCGAAGGTGAAATCAGGTGTATGGCGATTTGAGCAACTGAATTTGTTCTGAGATAAACGGTTGCCGAAGTGTCGGTTACATTTCCGGTTACCGGACCATGAGTGATTTGTTGGGCGGCAACCGAAGCAGGAAGCGCAACAACAAAAAGTGAAAAGAGAATTTTAGTAAGAAATCGCATCTCTTACTGCAAATCACATTTGGTAGTTTTCTTCAAAATCTGCCGGTCGGTTTCAATGCTTTCACAGGTTTGTCCGGCAACTTTTTTTGAAGAGTGTTTCACATCGCGCACATAGCCATCAGTGCAACTGCAACGAAACTGATTGCATGAGGGAAAAAGAAAAGCAGAAGAAAGAAAAAATGTAAGAAGGAGAATGCGCATGATTACTTTTCAATGAATTGATACTCCTCGTTCCCTTTCGCTAAAGTCATTGACTTGTCAGCCATTTTCACGATGTTGAACATGCGCACTTTGTTCACGGCATCCACCATTTGAAGGTCTTTGCTGCTGTTGATGAGTTGCCATTCACCGGTTATCTTTTGATAAACTAATCCGTTCAACAAGTAGGTTTCGGTGAAATTATTGTTTTCATCAATTGTCAAAGTGAAGTCTTGTTTCTCAGCTTTAAACTCGTTGGTTTGGTCTTTGCTGTCTTTAATGTAGCTGTTCACGGTGTAAGTGCCTACCAACTTCTTAATAAATTTTTCCTTGGTGCAACCGGAAGAAAACGCAGCGATAGTCAAAAGAATAAATGCAATGTTTCTCATGCTGTTTGAATTGTTATGATGATGTGTTTTGAACATTTTCAAAAATACCTGAACTTCTGTTTTTACGAACATTTTGCCACAAAAAATATTTTCCCTGCATAGCCACATAAACCCCCTTAGGCAAAGTTTGCACAAAAGCCAATGCGCTGCCAAGATTAAAAAGTCCATCGCTACTACCAAATTTAATTGGAATTAAAGCTCCGGTGAGGATGATAGTTTTATCTAATTCGGCTTCGCCTAAAACTTTTGCGGTTAGCTCCATGGTGTCGGTTCCATGTGTGATGATGATTTGCTCTTCGGGCGATTTTGTGCAGTAGTGTAAAATCATTTGCCTGTCCTCATCGGTCATGTCAAGGCTGTCAACCATCATAATGGTGCGCACCTCAATGTCTAATTTACACCTGCCAAGTTCAAGCAGTTCAGGCAGGTGAGTGTTTTTGAAATACAAGCGACCGTTGATTTCGTCATATTCCTTATCGAAAGTCCCTCCGGTTACAAGGATTTTTATTGCCATAATCTGGATTAGTGGAGGTTTTACAGGGCTTTAGCCAACTCAGTTTCTTTTTGATTGCGCGAAACTTTCAGGTTGCCCATGCTGCATTTTCCGCTAAAGCGGGCGCCATCTTCCACCACTAACTTTGCAAGCGTAATATCTCCGGTAACAAATGCCGACTTGGTAAGAATCACCATTTCGCTTGCATTGATGTTGCCGTTCACTTTTCCTTCGATGGTGGCATTTTGGCAATTCAAATCACCTTCAACAGTGCCTGTAATGCCAACAACAATTTTAGCTTTTGAAGTTAAAACTCCAGTTACGGTTCCATCCACACGGATGTCGCCCTCTGAGTTTACATCGCCCGTAAGGCTTGTTCCTTGCCCAAACATGGTCATGGCTTTTTGCACTGCCAGCTTACCTTTTTCTTCGTTTCTTCCGAACATATTTGTTGATTTCGTTTAGTTCAGTTTAACTGTGTGAATCATCAGAAGGGAATAAGATTTTTGGGATTTACAGGCTTTCCGTTTTTCCAAAGTTCGAAGTGCAAATGCGGTCCCGAACTTTGTTCACCCGTGTTGCCCACAATCCCAATCACCTCTCCTGCACGAACAAAGCTACCCGATTTCTTTAAAACCACACTACAATGCTTGTAAAAACTTAACAAGTTGTCTTTGTGTTGTATGGCTATTACATAACCAGCTTCCACTGTAAAACCAACGCTGATAATTGTTCCATCTAACACAGCTTTGATTGGTTCGTCTTTCGGGCAAACAATGTCAATGCCAAAATGCTCAAAATCCGATGAGTAATCTTCGGTAATGAAGCCGTTTACTGGGGCTATGAAATGTATTTGTTTAAGTTCCTCAAGGTCTTCATTAATGGCATTGGCATTATAGCTAAGCGAGAAACTTTCTTCTTCTTCAATTTGTTTGCGCAACTCTTTTTCAGCCTCGCTTGCCGCTTTCAGGTTGATGTCGCTTTTGTTGAAAGTTGCGGTGGGTTGTGCCGGCACTGTGGTGTCAATGTTCCCGCTGATAACTCTGTCCACATTTTGTAGCCAGATTTCACGGCTGGCAACAGTGCGTTCCAAGGAGTCGGCTTTGAACTCCAATTGCAAAATCCTGCTGCTGTAGTTGTAGTCGCCAAAACCGGGGATAAAGTATTTTAATGGTGTGTAAATGATGGCAACACTGGTGAGGGCAATCAACACCACTGCAAGTGTGCTGAAAAAAATAAACACGTTCATTTTGGTTAACGTGAGTGCAAATTTCTCTTCAAAAGTTTCATCGTTTAGCACCACAAAGCGATACCGATTTCGCAATGCCGTATTTTTTTTGGTGCGTTGTTTTGCCATTTTTCTATACACTGTTCAGCCTGCAATGCTGAATAACTTTTCAAAATTTTCGGGCTAAATAAAATAATTTCGCGGCTTTACGTTTAATGGTTCGCCAAAACAGAATTGTGTTCAATAGATTTTCAGCGCTGTATTTTTCTATCGGTTTAGCGGTGGCAGTTACCATTCAATCCTGCTCAACCACCAACCACGCACCGGTTTACAAGCAAGCCTATCACGACATTACATCGCGCTATAATGCCTACCACAACGCGAACGAGAAAATGAAAGCCTCGTTAAAGAACATCGAGGCTAATGTGAAAGATGATTACAAAGAAGTGCTACGTGTGTTTCCCTATTCTGACGTGAAACAAACCGGTTCTTTTTCAAGTGATTTTGATGATGTGATTAAACGTAGCACAACAGCAATTCAATTACACCCTTATTCCAATTGGAGTGACGACCATTTTTTTCTAATCGGGAAGGCATATTACCTGAAGGGTGATTTAGATAAGTCAACACAAACCTTTCGCTACATTTCCACAAAATACAAAGAGGGGGTTGACTATATCACTGTTCAGCGCGATTTGGGTAAAAAGTATAGTGATGTGAAAAAGAAAAAGAAGCCGAAAAAGGATCCTAACAAGCCGGTATATAAGTCGGTAAAGAACAAAGACGGTACCAAAGTGATAGTGTCGGAGGATAACCGCCCCAAAAAGAAGTTGGTTATCCACGACCACCGCAGAAGCGATGCATTGGTTTGGCTTGCCAAGTCATACACCCAGCAAAAGCAGTTTCAGGATGCAGAGGCGGTGGTTGCCTATGCCCGCAGCGACAATAAGTTCTATAAAGATTTAGATAGAGCATTGGTGTTAGCAGAGGCAGACATATACGTGGCGCAAAAAAGTTATTCACTCGCCATTCCTCCGTTGGAAAAAGCGCTTGAAATGATGAAGAAAAAGAAGCGCGCCAAAACCCGACCCACCTTTGTGCTTGCGCAGTGCTATGAGGCTGTGGGCAACTATTCTTCTGCATCGAAGGCATATAAAGATGTGTTGAAATGTCGCCCGAGTTTTGATATGGAATTTTATTCCAAAATCAAGCGGGCAAACTTGGGAAGGAAAAGTGGTGGTTCAAGTGCTGAAATTAAATCGCTGTTGGCGCGCATGAGCAAGGAGGGTAAAAACAGAGAGTATTTAGACCAGATTTTTTATGAGTTAGGCGAGATAAGCCTTGCAGAAAGCGATAAAATTTCAGCGCGGAAGTATTTTAGAAAATCGGTTGATGCAAACACTACCAATAATGAGCAACGTGCTCAAACTTTTTTGCGATTAGCCGAAATTGAGTTTTCGGAGGAGTTGTATCCTGCGGCAAAATTCAACTATGACAGTTGCCTTATTGCAATGAGCAAAGACGACCCGCGCCAGCCCGCAACCGAGACGCGCGCAAAAATGTTGGACAGGTTGGTTACCCAATTAACCACCATTCAGGTGGAAGATAGCCTCCAGAAGATTGCTAAGCTTAGCCCGGATGAGCGATTGAAATTTGCCAAAAAAATTATTGCTGATAGGGAAGAAGCTGAACGCAAAAAGGAGGATGAAAAGGCGAATACCTCAAGAAATGCTTTTGAAAAAACCAATCAGATTAGCCAGCCTCAAGGGGCGCAGCAAGGAGGAAGCGGAAACACTTGGTACTTCTATAACGTTTCACTCAAGTCTCAAGGTTTTAATGATTTTGTGAAAAAATGGGGCAGAAGACCTTATGAGGAAAACTGGCGCAGGAAAGATAAAAGTTCTGTTACCGTGAGCGAAGAAGTTGCAGAAGATGAAAAGAAAGCTGACACCACAATCGCAACTGCGAAAAAGCAGGCTGCCGAAACCGCCCCGCAAACTGACGAAGATAAAGTTTTGGTGGACATTCCCTTAACTGAGGAAGCTATGCAAAAATCGAATGAAAAGCTTATCAGCGCTTATTTCGAGTTGGCAGTCATCTATAAAGAAGATTTTCAAAATTATCGTAAAAGCACCCGAACTTTTGAGGAGATGAATGCCCGATTTGGTCGGCATAAGTTGTTGTTGGAAAGTTATTATTACATCTATTTGATTGCAGCAAACCACTTAAACAATGCTGCAAAAGCCGAGGAGTATAAAAACAGAATTCTGAACGAGTTCCCGAACAGCAAAATTGCAATGGTGCTGCGCAATGCCAACTACCTTGCTGAGGAAACAGCAAAGCAAAATGCTTTAGACAACTACTATGCCGATGCTTATAGTGATTTCTCGAAAGGTGCATTGGCATCAGCTTCCGAAAAAATTTCGTTAGCCGATGTGCAGTTTAAACCCAATCCGCTTCGCCCTAAATTTGACTTGTTGAAGGTTTTAATAATGGGCAAGGAAAATAGGTTGGAAGACTATGTGCAAGGTTTGAACAAGTTAATAGCCAACTCGGGTGATGCAGAGATTAAAAAAATTGCTGAAGACCTTTTGGCAAGTTTGAACAGTTCAGGCTTACCAATGGTAGATTTGAGCAAACAAGCTCCTCAGCCGCAGGAAGCAGAAGCAACAGTTGGAGGCACTTCACCTTCTGCGCCTGTTTTGGCAGATGGCAAACCGGTAACTCCTGCCGCATCTGAGCCTGACAAGTCAGTTGTTCCTGCTTCTGAGAAAAAGGAAATGCCTGCCGATAAAAAGGATGCCGCTGTGCCACCGCCACCGGCAACACCGGAAGCAAAGCGCGAAAAAGATGCTGAGGTTGCACCTAAGCCAAAGCCATTTAAGCCATTGATAGACACTGTTATATCTAATTTCTCTTATGTTCCAGATGCGCCTCACTTGCTGATGGTTTTCTTTAAAGATCCAACTGTTCAGCAAACTCAGATTTCTGCTGCCGTTGGGGCAATCAACCAATTTAATAATGAGGCGTTTGCTTCGCTTAAACTTGCAGCAAAGCCGGTTCTAATTGACGATAAAAACAAACTTATCACCGTCCGGCAGTTTAAAAACGCAGCCCTTGCCAATGAGTATTACACCGCTTTTGTTGCCAAGCCTGATGCAGTGAAAGGAATTGAGGCGGAAAAATTTTACACGGCAATCATTTCCTTTGAAAACTTCTCGAAGCTACTTACCGAGCGCAAAGCTGATGTTTACGAGCAATTCTTCCTGTGGAAGTATGAGTAGGCAGTTTTTGCCTTGACGAAATCACGATTTGCATTTGAAGTGCATTTTTTTACTTTTGCACTCCTTTTTTAAAACGGTGGTGTTGATTCATTTCCGTTGTGAACGCTAAAATTTAATGTTGTGAAAGGTTTACGGGACTTTGAGATTCCGTTTGTGGGGTTAAAAATCGGTGTTCACAATTTCACATTCGATGTGAACGGAAATTTTTTCAGCCGGTTTGAGGACGCGCCAATTAGCAATTGCGATGTTTCGGTTAGGCTGGAGTTTGATAAAAAGGAAACGCTCTTTGTTTTAAGTTTTTTCATTGACGGGAAGGTTTCGGTGGAGTGCGACAGATGTTTGGCGCCATTTGAAAAAGAAATTTTTGGCGACTATGTGTGTTATGTGAAGCTGAGTGACGACCCATCGAAGGTTTCCGACAATGATGAAATCATTTACATCTCTCGCGATGAATCGCATTTGGATGTAAGCCAGTTGATTTATGAATACATTATTTTGTGTTTACCCATTCAAAAAATTGGCTGCAAGAATCCGGGCGAGGAAGAGCGATGCAATAAAGAGGTTTTAGCTTTTTTGAACAGCCAAAGCCAAGCGAAGGAGAATAAAGACAGCAACGACCCAAGGTGGGACGCACTTAGAAAATTGACAGACTAAATTTTGAATCATATAAATTAAATACAATGCCAAATCCAAAACACCGAATTTCAAGAGCACGCAGAGATAAGCGCAGAACGCACTACAAGGCAGTGGCTCCAACCACCGGGGTTGACCAAACCACCGGAGAGGCGCATTTGCTGCACCGCGCTCATTGGAGCGAAGACAAACTTTACTACCGTGGTAAAGTGGTGCTTGACAAAAGCGCTAAGTGATTTCTGAAAACTTTTTTCAGCCTGTTTGGAGCAATTCAAACGGGCTTTTTGTTTTTTGGTGGCAGTGTTTTGTAATTGCCGTTTTGTTTCTCGATAGCATTTCATAAAATTGCCAACATGCTCAACCAAAAGCTGCAACAAAAACTTTTGCAAAAACTCAGCCCTCAGCAGGTGCTGCTCATGAAGTTGTTGCAATTGCCTGTTGCGCAGTTGGAAGAGCGGATAAAAGAGGAACTCGAAGTAAATCCGGCATTGGAAGAAGGTGGTGAAGAGGCTGATTTTGATACGGAAATAGCCGCTTCCGGCAATGAAGACTATGTGGAGAAAAATGCCGATGAGGAAGAAGGAGAGGAGGTTGCAGAAAATCCTGAGGTTCACCCCGAAGATGATGTGGACATAACAGAGTACTATGATGATGACGAAGAAGGCGTTGCTGATTACAAGCTAAAAGACCCAAGCGAATTTGCCGATCCTGATGATGAGCATAAGACGATTCCGGTAGTTAGTTTCAGAAGTTTTCACGACCACTTGGAAGAGCAGATTGGCTTGTTAAGTCTATCGGAAAAGCAGTATCAAATTGCGTTGCACATCATCGGCAGCCTTGATGAAGATGGCTACCTGCGCAGAGATTTGGATGCATTGATGGATGACCTTGCTTTTTCACAAAACATAATGGCAAACCCAGAAGAAGTGAGCGAAGTGCTTGAAGTGATTCAAAGCCTTGAACCGGCTGGGGTTGGTGCGCAAACATTGAACGAATGCCTGCTGATTCAGCTTGAAAGGAAGGATAAGAAAGATGATGTAACAGCATTGGCTTCAAAAATTCTTGCCGAACATTTCGAGGTGTTTGCTAAGAAACACTATGAGAAATTAGAGAAGTTGCTGAACGTGGATGGGCAAAAGTTGCGTGCGGCATTGGATGAAATAGTTGCATTAAACCCCCGCCCCGGAAATTCCTTTTCCAATGAAACCACACTTGAAAACTATATCATTCCTGATTTTATTGTTCAGAACAATAGCGGTGAGCTTTCGGTGATGTTGAATGCGCGGAACGCACCGGAGTTGCGCATTAGCAATAGTTTTCGTGAAATGCTGCGCGATTACAAGCACATTGACAAACGCAGCAAAGACCAACGCGAGGCATTGCAGTTTGTGAAGCAAAAAATTGATGCTGCTAAGTGGTTTATTGATGCCATTAAGCAGCGTCACCACACCCTGCTTGCCACCATGAATGCAATTTTGCATCTGCAATACGACTATTTTTTAACCGGTGATGAAACCAAGCTAAAACCAATGATATTGAAAGATGTGGCTGAGTTAACACAGTTGGATGTTTCAACTATTTCAAGGGTTTCCAACAGCAAGTTTGTGCAAACCGAGTTTGGAACATTTTCTTTAAAATACTTTTTCAGCGAATCTATTACCACTGATGCCGGTGAAGAGGTGAGCACCAGAGAGGTAAAGAAAATTCTTTCAGACATGGTAAAGGACGAGGACAAAAATAATCCCGTTTCCGACCAAGAACTCACTGATAAACTTAAAAGCATGGGCTACAACATTGCCCGAAGAACAGTTGCTAAATATCGTGAGCAACTAAACATTCCCGTTGCGCGGTTGCGCAAGGAGATGTAGCATGCTCTTGTTAAGGATTGATTCTACTCCAAGAACTTATACTCAGCATTTATGTTTTAAAATTTGGTAGTAAATACTTTCCTTCGGAATCATCATTCACCAAAAGCAATGTAATATGCAGTTCAACAACTACACCTTTTTACTTTTTCTAATAGCCGCAATGACAGCTTCATCCTGCAAGAAGGAAAAGCAAACTGATGTTTTAGGTTGTGACAAATCGCTACCGCCAATTGTAATGGCACACGGGCTTCTTGCTTCGGGTGATACGTATGCTAATCAGGTTATGCGTTTCACCGAAAATGGTTATTGTGCAGAGCGACTTTTTGTGTTTGATTGGAATACACTTGGTGGGGGAGGTGGTTCTGATACCACATTGCTCAGGCGTTTTATTGACTCGGTGCTAACAGTTACTAAAGCTGAAAAAGTGGTGTTGGCAGGACATTCGGCAGGTGGTGGTTTAGGCTATCGTTTTTGCTCCGACCCCAACCGCGCTGCAAAGGTTCTGAAGTACATCCATATTGGGAGTGCACCACAGCCTGACCAAGCCGGGAACGGCTCCATTCCCACTCTAAACATTTGGAGCAAAGGTGATAAAGTAGTTGCAGGTGCTGACATTCCCAATGCTGTTAATGCAGAGTTAACTGATAAAGACCATTATGAGGTTGCTACCTGTGCTGAGGCATTTACTGCTATGTACCAGTTTATTACTGATAAGCTCCCAAGAACAACTGAAATTTTACCCTCCGCCTCGCGCAAAGTTTCCGGCAAGGTGCTGCAGTTGGGTTTAAACACGGCAATGATTGGCGCATCAGTAAAAGTGTTTGAGGTGGATGTGGCAACCGGAGAACGAAAAAGCACTTCACCTGATTTTACTTTCACAGCAGGTGAAGAAGGTTTTTGGGGTCCAATGGATGCCAAAGCTGGAGCCTACTATGAATTTGAAGTGAATACGAATGATGCTAATGATAGAATTGTTCATTACTACCGCGAACCTTTTATTCGAAACAATCCGCTAGTTTATCTGCGCACATTGCCGCCTCCCACCAGCTCAGCAGGCGTTTTACTTGCTGGCGTGCCAAAGGATGACAATCAAACTGTACCCATTATTTTTTTAGCGAGCAAAGCAGCTATAGCCGGGCGCGATGTTTTAACAGTGAACGGAACCGAAATTTCTACCCCAAATTTTGCTGCTGCAGACAAAACAACCATAGCTTTTTTCCTTTACGATGGCAATAACAATCAACAAACCGACCTTACACCAATGGGGCTTTTTGCCAGTTTCCCTTTTTTGGAAGCTATTGATATGTTCTTCTCATCTGCGGCAAGCAGCAATATCCACATGGTGTATAATGGCAGAAGTTTGCGCATGAAAAACTGGAAAAGTGCAACCGAGGGTGTTGGCGTTGCAGTGTTTGATTGATGGAGCTTTGTATGAATCAAATTGATTGGGTTTTATCGTTTCCAAGCGAGCGTTAGTAATCATTCTTTTCAATACTGCTTTTTTCTAATGCAATTCAACGAGTTGTAAACAAATCATTACAACTGTGTTAAAGAAATTTACATCTTTGGTTTACAACGGAACAGAACGGAAACAACTCAATTCATGAAAAAGAATTTTACGCTGCTTGCACTGTTATGCATAAGCTTTTTATCATTTGCCGCTGAGTGGAAAGTTAAGTATGAAACTGGAAAGGAATTCATAGAAAATAAAGGTCAGTTTAATGTTCGGCATCCAAGCATGGCAGAGAGGGATATTCGCTTTGCAATAGATGAAACGCACAAGTGGATTTATTTTACACCCAACGGCATCATTTATCACTTCTTTTCTGCTGAGAAAAACAAAAACCGCCAGCGTGGAGATAAAACAAAACCCCGTTTTGAAACGCAACACGAAATTGTTGAAATGAATTGGGAGGGTTCAAACCCTAATGTTCAAATTGTTGCATCGCAGCCTAAGCAAGGTTTGCATGCCTATGCAATCAAGCAATCCGGCACTAATGATTTTCTTTCAATTGAGAACCTAAAAGGTTACAATAAAATCACTTACAAGAATCTCTATCCGGGTATTGATGTAGAGTATGAAATTCATCCGGTTGAAGGATTCAAGTATTCGCTGATTGTTCAACCGAGCGCAGATGCAACGGTTGCAAAGATGAGATATGACAACAGTAAAAAGATTAGCTTAGACGCAGCAGGTAAGTTGGTTGTCCCTACTGCCTTTGGAGACATTTTGGAACACACGCCCTTCACTTTTCAAGGTGAAAGCAAACGTGAAGTTGCATCACAATTTGAGTTGAATAATAATGTAGTTTCATTTTCTTTAGGGAACTACGACCAATCAAAACAACTTGTTATTGACCCATGGGTGTTAACACCTAATTTCAACACGCAATGGAAATGTGCATGGGAGTGTGATAGAGATGCATCGGAGAATGCGTATTTGATAGGAGGGGTGATGCCGATGGTTCTTCAGAAATACAATTCTGCGGGAGTTTTGCAATGGAGCTACAACACACCTTATGACACTACTGCTTGGTTAGGAACTATGGCAACTGATTACACAGGTAATTCATATGTCACCAACGGTTCGGTTGCGAGAATTCTAAAAGTGAACACCAATGGAACTTTGGTGTGGAACAACACAAATCCGCCAGGCGGTTTATCAAAAGAGTTTTGGTCAATTGCATTCAACAGCAATCAAACAAGATTAGTGATTGGAGGAACGGGTGGCGCACTTCCGCCACTTCCATGGGTTTATGAAGTGGATGTAAACACAGGGAATGTTCTTAATAACTTTCAAGTTACAGGAGGGCAACTCACTCCAACTCAGGAAGTCCGTGCGATTACTGCTGCTGGAAATGGGAAGTACTACTATTTAACCCACGACACCATCGGCTATTTCAACCAAAACACCACCATTTGCAATAATCCTAACGTGGTTAAAATTCCAAGTGGATATAATTTGGGTTACAAGTGCGAAAACTATCGAAAGGATAACACCGGAATTTGCGCATTGAAAGCTTTTGGCTCACATGTTTATGTAAACAGAGGCAACCGATTGGATAAGCGTGAAGTTTCCACAGGCGCTTTAGTTGGTTCCGCAACCATTCCTGCCGGTGGTTTTGTTACCCAGTTTGGAAGTAGTCAGGTAGAAAATAACGGTATTGACATAGATGATTGCGGTAATGTTTATGTGGGCTCGAAAGGGCAGGTGGTGAAGTTTGATGTAAACCTCAATCAACTTGCTACTTATACAGTTAATTACAATGTATATGATGTTCATGTGCTGGGCAATGGTGAAATTATTGTGGCAGGTTCAACCGGTGATGCAAATTCAGGCGCACGAACAGGATATTTTCAAGCCATAAATGTGAGTGGTTGCGGAATACTTCCGCTTACGAATTGCGACCCCACTATTTGCCGAGTTGGACCATATTGCACTACCGATGGTTCTGTTACACTTCAAACTGCCACTCCGGGTGGCACATGGAGCGGAACCGGAGTGAACGCATCGGGAGTATTCAATCCGGCAACTGCCGGTGTTGGCACGCACACCATTCGCTATACACTCGCATGCGGTTCAGATTCCATTCAAATAGTTGTAAACCTCTGCACCCCGTTAAATGTTTGCCGCGAAAACAATGGCAACTTAACCGTAAGTGGCGGAACACCTGTTTACACTTGGTCTTATTGGCAGGCAGCACAAACTTCTCCGGTTACCAACCAAGCACAATGCACAGCTTGTGGAGGTTCGTGGCTTTTTGGACAATGTTTAAATGGAGTTATTCCCATCACCACCTGCAACTCACCCGCTCAATGGGTTCAATTTGCCACAGGTGTTTCAGTTACCCCACCTGCCGGAAGAGACACCATCCGTGTGGTGGACAATGCCGGAACAACTTTTGTCATTAACGGCATTGCAACCGTTCAACCTTGCACACCTTGCCCCACCATCACCGTTACCGTTCAAACCAAGCAAGATATTTCATGCCCGAACCCAAACAGCGGCTCGGCAACTTTCACTGCTTCGGGCGGAACGGGGGCATACACCTACACTTGGTTGCCTGCCACAGGCAGCACCACAGCAACGGCATCGAACCTGGCAGCCGGAACTTACAATGTTACCGCCACCGATGCCAACGGCTGCACCGGAACAGGAACAGTTACCATCAATGCGCCAAACAATCCAACGCTTTCATTCAGCAACCAAGTAAATCCGGGTTGCGGGCAAAACAATGGCAGCGTGAGCGCGACACTTGGTGGGGGAGTGGCTCCATACCAAGTAACTATTGACAACGGTCAAGGCGCTCCGCAAACACAGAATGTGCCCATTGCCGGAACCGCGCCACTCACAGGTTTAGCTGCCGGAACTTACACCATCACTGTGCGCGATGCCAACAACTGCACTGTGTCGCAAACACTTACCTTAACACCGCCCAATGCACCAACCATCAACCCTGTGGCGGTAACTAACGAAGTTTGTTCAGGGCAAAACAATGGCAGCATTTCTGCCTCCGCCACAGGTGGAACAGGAACTTTGCAATGGAGTTATGCGCCTGCATCTAATCCTTCCAACATCACTAATATTAGTGCTTTTCCTGTAAACAATCTTGCACCCGGCAATTACATTTTGAATGTGCGCGATGCCAACAATTGCACTGCAACTGCCAACTTCAACATTGCCGCAGGACCAAACTGTTGCAACATCACTTTAGCCATTTCAACAGTTGAACCAAGTTGCGGACAGAGCAACGGTCAGATAACCGTAACACCATCTCCTTCGGGCAATTACAATTTCGCCTGGAGTGGCAGCTTGCCCAATCAGGCAACACAAAACGGTTTGGCTGCGGGGCAATACACGGTAACGGTTTCTGAAACAGGAAATCCATCTTGTAACAAAGACACTGTTATCAACCTAAGTAACAGCAATGGACCAACCATAACGTTTGCAAACAAAGTTGACCCGAGCTGCGGGCAAAGCAACGGAAGCGTAAGCATTACACTTGCCGGAGGAACCGCGCCTTACACCGTTAACTTAAACGGACAAACACAGGTTGTGCCCATTGCCGGAACACTTCCTGTAACAGGCATCGCTGCAGGTACTTACAATGTTTCTGTAACCGATGCTTTGGGATGTTCTGCCATAAACTCCATCACTTTTGTTGAACCTTTGGCTCCGGTGATTACCTCCATTAACGCAACTGCCGAAAGTTGTTTTGGTGATAACAACGGCACTGCAAGCGTAACCGTGATTGGTGGCAACGGAGTACTAACTTATGCATGGAGCAATGGGGAGTCAACTTTCGCAATTTCAAATTTGACTCCCGGTCCTTACAGCGTTACTATAACAGATGCTTTAGGATGTTCGACTACCGGAAATGTAGCGGTGTCTGCAGGTCCGGTTTGTTGCACCGTGAACATTAGCGCAGCATTGACTCAACCTGCCTGTGGCGCAAATGATGGAAGCATTCAACTGACAGTTACTCCACAAGGCAGTTACACATTTGCTTGGTCGAATGGAACTTTAAGTAATCCATTAGCGAATGTTGGCGCAGGGCAATATTGTGCAACGGTAACCAACACATCCAACAACTGCACCAAAGACACTTGTTTCAGTTTGTCTAATCCAAATTCACCAACAATCAATAATGTTTCCACTACTGCCGAAAGTTGCTCAGGGAATGATGGAACTGCTACTGTTGCTGCAAGCGGAGGCACAGGAACATTAACCATAACATGGAGTAATTCTCAAACAGGAAACACGATTTCAAACCTCACAGCAGGCAGCTACAGTTTCACGATAAGTGATGCTAACGGATGTGTGGCTGCTGGCGCTGCGGTGGTTGCGCCTGCAACGGGTTGTTGTTTTGTTCAGGTGTCTGCCACTGCTACCAATGCAAGTTGCGCGGGCAATGACGGAACCATCACGGCAAGCATTGCAAACCCCGGAACTCCGCCTTATGAGTACAGCATTAACGGAACGACTTATCAATCATCTCCGAATTTTACGGGCGTTGCACAAGGCAGCTATTTTGTTAGTATGCGTGATGCCAATGGATGCAAAGACAGCGTGAATGTGGTTGTTGAAGTTGCAAATAATTCGCTTAACCTTACGCTTTCAGTTGTTGAACCAGGATGCGCAGGAGCCGGTGGTGGAAGTGTTACGGCAAATGTTTCGGGAGGAAGCGGTAACATCACTTATCAATGGAGTGTGGCGGGTAGCGGAAACTCCATTTCTGGATTAGCAGCCGGAAGTTATTCGGTTACCGTCACCGATGCCGCCAATTGCACTCAAACTGCTTCGGCAACTTTAACTGCTGCACAGCCGGTGGTTGTTAGCATTGGTAATGATGTGGCATTCTGCGAAGGTGAAAGCAGAACTATTTCAGCACCTACAGGATTCAGTTCCTATTTGTGGAACACAGGAGAAACCAGTTCATCCATTAATGTTGCTGCATCAGGTGTTTACAGCATCACTGTAACCAACAATTCCGGCTGCACCGCAAACGATGCTTTGGTGGTAACAACTTTTGCTTCACCACAAATCAACCTGCCTTCCGACACTACGGTTTATGAAAACAATCCGGTGTTGCTGAACCCGGTAATCATCGGTGGCAGCGTTTCGGGTGCGAAGTTTTTGTGGGAGCCAAGCACCGACCTTTCTTGCACCGATTGCGCCAACCCGATTGCCAACCCATCCGACACTATTACTTACACTTTGGCTTACACTACTGCCAACAACTGCACAGCCAACGCACAAATCACCATCAATGTGTTAAGCGGTTCTTTGATTTATATGCCGAACATGTTTTCGCCCAATGGCGATGGCAGCAACGACATTTTGCTGCCGCTTGGTGTGGGGGTAAAATCAGTTTTGTGGAAGGTGTTTAACCGATGGGGCGAGTTGGTGTATGTGGGTACCGATATGAACGTGGGTTGGGATGGCACCTTCAAAGGTGTAGCACAGCCGCATGGGGTTTTTGTTTACACCATGCAGGTTACTTTCCTCAACAAAACAGTGCGCAACTACAATGGCAGTGTAACCTTAGTTCGGTAACATTCACTTTGCATGACACACAACAATTTAAATAGGTGGTTTGCCATTGTTAACCCCGTTTCAGGAAATGGCAAATGCAAAAGCAAATGGGCAGAAGTTGAAGCAGAGTTGAATGCTGCGGACATTGAATTTGATTTTAGGTTTACTAAAACAGCCAAAGAAGCAGAGCGCATTGTTCATGATGTTTTAGCGCAAGGTTACCGACAAATTATTGCTGTTGGGGGCGATGGTAACATCCACGACATTGCAAATGGTTTACTTACGCAGAACATTGTGCCAAGCAATGAAGTGAAACTTGGCATCATATCGCTTGGAACGGGAAATGATTTTGTGAAAAACTATGCCATCCCAACAAACATCCGGCAAGCTGTCAACCTCATTAAGCGGGGCAAATCGGTTTTGCATGATGCGGGTATGGCAAGCTATTTCAGCGCAGGTGAAAAGCAGCATCGCTTCTTCATCAACTTTTGTGGTGTAGGTTTTGATGCCTATGTGGTTGAGCGCGCTGCACCTTGGAAGGCATACGGGCAAATGGCTTACTTGCTTGCCACACTGCGCTGGATGTTTCCTTACAAAAAGCCAACGCTGAAAATTATCACCAAACAGCAGTGTTTTGAAACGCCTTGCTACATGGCGCTTGCAGGCATTGGAAGGTTTAGCGGTGGTGGCATGTTGCTCACGCCAGGTGCAAAAATGAATGATGGCAAATTCACAGTCTCCATTGCCAAAAACATCTCAAAAATTGAAGTGGTTCTGAAAATTGCAATGCTTTACAACGGTAAGTTTTCCGAGCATCCGCAGGTAGAAACCATTGAAACTTCAGATTTGAAAATAGAAGCAACTGCCTTCACCTTTCCTGTGAAAATGCAGGCAGATGGCGACATGCTTGGCGAAGGTCCTTTTGAGTTGTCAGTTATTCCCGGTGCACTCAAAGTTATTGTGCCCTGAAAACTATTGATGAACAGGAACTGGCTGTTTGTTCTTCTTCTTTTTAAGCAACTTGTTGTCAATGGTAAATGCCAACCCAATCATTCCTCCGAATGCACTGAAATTGGCAGCCCTTCTTAGTTCTTCGCGTGGTTTGCTTTCGTCCACAAACTCATTGGTTTGCGGCTCGTTGGTGTAATTTCTTTTCTTGCCAAATAATGTGGTGTTGCTGTTTTCATCTAATTTATCTACAAACTTGGTAACCTTACTGAATGTTTTGTATTCGTCCAAGGTACTGTTGGTTTCGCCATCAAATGTGAGGTCGTAGCGGGTTAGCGCAGTTTGCCCCGAGCGAACGAAAAGATATTGTGCAGCCACTTCGCCAAAAATTCTCACCCATTTGGTGATGTTGTAACCCACGCCAATTGAACCATTGAAACCAATGGAGAAGATGGATTGTGTTTCGGCACGTACCTGCGCCCTTGCAGGGCGACCCTGATTGAAAAAGTTTTTGGATTGAATATCTAACTCATGTATGGTTCTGCCCCAAAAAGGTAGCGAAAGTGCGAACCTTCCGTAAGGAACAACTTTGGCATCGGGGCGGCATGCATGTAGGCGAATGCCGGGACTCATGGTGATGCCATAAGACCATGTTGTGGTATTGATGGTTACATTTTTTCCTAACGAAAAGGGACCATCAAAAGTAGATGAGCCGTGGATTTTTTGTGCCAGCAAAGTGCTGAATCCAATTTCAAAACCCACATAAGGGTTAATGAAATAACCAACAACCAAATTCAATGCCCCACCCGAGGTGTACCCTTGATAAAGATTTGTTTTATAGCGCATGTCGGCACTGTCGCTGATGTTTTGATTGATGAGCGGAACAATGATGCTTTCGGCAGGGTCGGTGCTGGTGGGTTCAAAAGTTATACCCTGCTGAGTTTGCTGCAAGGCAGGTGCGCCATATCCACCGGAGATATTGAAATACATTCCGGGTTGTGCAAAAAGATGGAATGAAATAAATGTGAAAATGAGTGCGAGTAAATTTCGGTTCATGCTGCTGATTTTTGTTTGAGTGAAGAAACGAATTGACTTTAAATCTTCAAACATTGTTTCCCGAATTTTTATTTCTAACCGGTTCTGAAATTTGAAGTGTGAAAAACAAATAAATCCTGATGCACAATAAAGATGTTTAAACACAAATTGCTTTGTTCGTATCCTTAATATGAATGTAAAAATTCTTGTCGCTGTTGTTGCCTTTGTTTTGGGCGGAGTGATTGTGTATAATAAGGTGCTTAAGAAATCAGATAATGAGGCAGGCTTTGCAGGCGGCAAACCCGGTGGTGCGCCATCTGCCATGCCGGTTGCGGGAATTATTGCCAAACCCCGCAGCATCAGCGAAACGCTTCAAGCAAGCGGAACACTGCTGGCAAACGAGGAAGTGGATTTGAAACCGGAAACTTCAGGAAGGGTGGTTTTGCTGAACATCAGAGAAGGTGAGCGGGTTGTAAAAGGCACGCTGCTGCTTAAGATAAACGATGCTGAACTTCAGGCGCAGTTGCGCAAGTTGAAATTGCAATTGGATGTTGCCCAACGCAGCGAGGAAAGACTGAAAAAATTGCTTGCGATAAATGGAGTGGGGCAGCAAGATTATGATGTTGCATTGAATCAACTCAATAACATCATTTCTGATATTCAGCTAACTGAGGCGCAAATTGAGAAGACCGAGATTCGCGCCCCGTTTAATGGCAGGGTAGGTTTGCGCACCATCAGCCCCGGGGCATTTGCAACACAGGGGGTGAGTGTTGCAAGCTTTGTTGATGCCGACAAATTGAAGGTGGACTTTTTTGTTCCCGAAAAATATGCTGCATTCATCAGGCAAGGTGAATTGGTGGAGCTTGAGGTGGATGGCGTTAAAGAAAAAGTTCTTGCAAAAGTGGCTGCGGTTGAACCTCGTGCCGAGCTGGCTTCCCGAAGCATTAAAGCAAGAGCATTTGTTGAAAACGGACGGCAGCAACTGTTGCCCGGGCTTTTTGCAAAAGTAAATTTGAACATAGGAACCGACAATGCCATCATGCTGCCATCAAACATCATAATTCCTGAGGCGCGTGGAAAAAAGGTGATGCGTTTTGCAGGCGGCAAAGTTCAGCCGGTGATGATTGAAACCGGTTTGCGCACCAAGGATGAAGTGCAGGTGCTAGGCGGATTAAATCCCGGTGACACCATCATTGCCAGCAGCATTATGTTTCTGAAACCTGAAATGGATGTTACACTGATGCGCGTAAATTGATGTCCTGTTTTCGTGCTTGCAATTCAAAACATGTATATTCGCCAACCAAAATTTAATTAGGAATGACCTTAGCAGAATTAGTAGCAGTTACCGGAATGCCGGGCGTTTTCAAAGTAACCGGAAAAAGAAACGATGGATTGATTGTAACTTCGCTAACAGACAACAAAACAACATTTGTTTCGGGCAGAACGCACATGTTCACCACTTTGGATAACATCACGATTTACACATCAGGTGACGGTGTTACATTGAAAAGTGTGTTTGCTGAAATGAAAAAGCAGGAGGGCGAAAATCCCACATCATCGGTTAAAGATGATGCCACTTTGAAGGCTTATGTTGCCAAGGTGATTCCTGATTATGACCGTGAAAAGGTTTACGTGAGCGATATGCGCAAATTGGTGAAGTGGTATGATTTGCTAAACAGCAAAAACTTGATTGAGGAGTTAACCGCAGAAGAGGAAAATGCTGAAACCACTGAAAAGGCTGAAGAACCAACTAAAAAAGTGAAAGTGGCAGATGAGCCTGCAAAACCAAAACGCGAAGCAAAGCCGAAAGCAGAAAAAACAGTGAAAGCCCCAACTAAGCCGGCTCCTGCAGCTAAAAAAGTAACCGCCCCCCGCAAGGCTCAATAGTTATCTGTAAGTGTAGGTTTTCCCTGCGCACCAAATCTTGGTTTCAAAGGGTTGAAGTTGGTAAACCACTGTTTCGTTGTAAAGCGCGAACTTATTCACCATTTGGTCGCTTACTTCCATTTCTTTTCCAAAGTAGATGGCTTTCAATCTGCCGTTGATGTCTTTGTAAACTAAGATGTCATTGTCAATTACCCATTCATCCGGAACATAACGCTCTACCCAAATTTTTTTACCGTTGTAAAAGCAATAAAAGTTCCTGCCTTTATCGGCATACACTATCATGTTTTCCTTCACTTCATACTTTGGCGGTAAGTAATTCAGCAGCGTAATTTCTTCGCCATCGCGCCACACACTAAACTCATTTAAGCGCGATTGAAACACAAACTGCCCCTCGCATGGATACACCCGCGACACATTGTTGATGTTTGATTCATAGATTTTTCCTTTGTAGAAAAACTTGTAGTTGCTTTGGTAGTCAAGCCATGCCACAATATCCCTATCCACATGAAACTGCTCGGGTTCAAAACTTTCCAGCACCACCACACGCCCCTGATAAAACGCTTTGAAATTTCCAGAAATATCGGTGTAGGCATAAATGTTATCGCCAATTTTTCCGCGCGTGGTGTTGATGTCGTCAATCTTTTGAGTCCTGCCCTTATAGAACACATTCACTTCGCGAAAAACATTTGTCCAAACTATGAGGCTGTCGGCAACCAACAACTGGTCTTGCCCCTCGCGAAACTGGAACTCAATTTGCTCAAATTTATTATCGTTCAAAACCTTGATGCTGTTCAGGTTTTGGAACACAAAAAGGTGGTCGGTGGTGAAGTAATTCGGCACAATGTCGCAGGCGTTGTAAGTCTTACCCTGATAGTAAACTTTCAACCGTGAGTTTTGATGCACGTAAGCAAAAATTTCTTTGCCCACTTTATATTCTTTGAGCAGCCAGGGTTCTATCATGGTTGTTTTGCCATCTTCAAACACGTATTGAGCATTGTTGAAATCGGAATATGGTGCCATGCATTGGCTGTAAGCGTTTACAGCAATCATGATTGAAGCTGCAAATGCAAAGAATTTTTCGTTCATCATGCCATGAATTGGTTTCGGACGAAGTTAAAAATCTTATCAGCCCCGCCCGTTCTTTGCATCACATATTGTTTGGCTATTTCACCTGTTTTAACAGCATTGGCATTTCCCAAAAGCGAGTGCAAATGCTGCTCAAGTGCTGACGAAGAGCCAAAAGTAAATGCGGCATTTTGCTGAATCAGTTCCATACACTCGATGCTTTTTTTGTGGTTGGGTCCGAACAAAACGGGAATGCCATAAACAGCCGCCTCCAAAACGTTGTGCACCGAAGTGCCAAAACCACCGCCAACATAAGCCACATCGGCAAGTGAGTATAGCGATGACAACATACCCATGTTGTCCACAATCAACACATCTGCATCCGATTCCTTCAAATTGCTGAGTTTAATTTTGCTTGTGGCGAAAGTATTTTGAACGCGCTCGATATCCTCTTTGGCAATGTTGTGTGGCGCAATAATCCAGCAAGTGTTGCTGAAAATTTTTCGGTTGATAATGGCTGAAAGCATTTCCTCATCGCCAGCCCAAGTGCTGCCACACACCATGGTTTTTCTGCCGTTGACAAAGCGTTTAATCTTTGAAAGTTCAACCGGATTTTTTGCTACCTCCGCCACTCGGTCAAAGCGTGTGTCGTGCGCCTGAATAGAATCAATGCCAATACTTTTAAGTAGTTCAACCGAAGTTTCATCCTGCACAAAAACTGCGCTGAAGCAGGAAAGCATATTCCTGAAAAATCCCGCATAGGGCTTAAAGAAAATTTGCTGGGGAAGAAAACGAGCCGAAAACAAAACAGCTGGAACTGTTGCGCTTTTCAGTTGATGGAGGAAATGATGATAGAAATCGTACTTCGTCCAAAGCACCAATGTGGGCTGAAAGGTTTGAACCAACAAAGCAGCGTTTTGTGCAGTGTCAGCCGGAAGGTATAAAACCCAATCAGCAAGTTTCGTTTTTGCATGAACATTAAAACCCGATGGCGAAAAAAATGTGAGTAGTACAAAGCAATCCGGTAATTCATTTTTTAATTTTTGCAGCAGTGGTTTTGCCTGTTCAAATTCACCAAGCGAACTGCAATGCACCCAAATTCTATGCTTATTTAAGGGTGTAGTTGAATGTTTCAGAAAGTTAACTGCTTGTGCTCTGCCTTCAACGAATTGCTTTGCCTTAGCTGAAAACAGCGCCACGCACATTGCAGCAAAATTATACGCAGCTATAAAAATATTATAAAGCAAAAGCGACATAAGCAATGAAATTACTTAGCCCAAATGTTGTATTTCATAATACACCAGATAGCCCTAAAGCCATCGCGCCATCCAATCTTTTTTCCTTCGGCATAGGTGCGTCCGTAGTAGGATATGCCCACCTCATAAATACGCACATTCGGATAGCGGCTCATTTTTGCGGTTACCTCCGGCTCAAATCCGAATCTCTTCTCTCTTAAATCAAGCGATTTAATCACATCAGCTTTGAAAACCTTGTAGCATGTTTCCATGTCGGTAAGGTTAAGGTTGGTGAACATGTTGCTGAGAAAGGTCAAAAATTTATTGCCTATGGTATGCCAAAAGAATAAGATTCTGTGCGGTTTCCCGCCAGCAAAACGCGAACCGTAAACCACATCGGCATAGCCTTCAAGCAATGGTTTTAGCAACAGATTATACTCGTTGGGGTCATATTCTAAATCGGCATCCTGAATCAACACATAATCGCCCGATGCCTCGCGGATACCGGTGTGCAGCGCAGCACCTTTACCCTTGTTTTGCTCGTGCTTTCTGTACTGAATGTTCATCGCCCCATTCAGCGAGGCATATTTCAAAACTGCTGCTTCAGTGTCATCTGTGGAACAGTCATTTACAATGATGATTTCCTTAGTTATTCCATACTGCAAGTCCACTTCTTTGATTTTATCTAAAATCAAATGAATGGTTTTGCCTTCGTTGAAAGCAGGTACTACAATGGAGAGCTTATGAGTGTTCACTGCTGTAATTTTTGTTTAATCATACTCACCAAAACATCAATTGCCACATGGTTCATTCCCCCTTGCGGCACAATCAAATCGGCAAATCGTTTGGTGGGTTCAATAAATTGAATGTGCATGGATTTTACCACGCCATATCGCTTCACCACATCTTCTAAGGTTCTTCCGCGTTCCAAAATATCGCGTTCAATGATGCGCAGTAAACGTTCATCCGATTCGGCATCCACAAACACTTTCATGTCGCACAAATTGCGCACGCGCTCATCGGTGAACAGCATGATACCTTCAATCATCACAATCCGCTTGGGCTCCACCCGGATGGTAGCTTGCTGGCGCGAACTGCTCACATAATCGTAGGTAGGTTCTTCAACCGCATTGCCGTTTTTTATTTTTTGAATGTGCTCCACAAACAAGTCGAAGTCAAACGCATCGGGGTGGTCGAAATTGATTTTTGCGCGCTCTTCTAAAGTAAGTTCCCAGTTTGATTTATAATAGGAATCCTGCGAGAGCAGCGCAACATCTTCTTTCGATAACTTATTCATGATGTTGCGCACCACAGTGGTTTTGCCGCTGCCCGATCCGCCAGTAATACCAATGATTATCACATTCTATTTTTGCGCAAAATAGAAAATTGAACCAATTCAAAGTTTCTATCATTGCAAAACTGTTATGCTTTTTTCAGCCTCGCTTTATGCTTCCAAAAATGATTTGCAAAAAGATGCTGCCGCTTTAGAGCGCCTTGGCATTGATTTCTTTCATGTGGATTGCAAAAACGACCCTTCGGTGTTCAGCGATATTCAACAGCTTCGGAAAGTTTCCTCCACGCCTGTTGATTTGCATGTTATTGCTGAAAGCCCGACAACATTCTTTTTCAATATTGAAACCAATAAAATTGAACAAGTTGTTTTTCAGTGGGAAGATGTAAGTGATAAGAACGGTTTCATTCAGGAAATAAAAAAGTTGAAAACCCGAAAGGGAATTGCCTTCGCTACGGCAACCGAAATTCCCGGCAGAGAGGTATTGGATGTTTTTGATTTTGTGTTACTGATGTGTACCACACCGGGCGAAAGCGGTGGGATTTTTGACAGCAGGAATTTTGAGCGCATCATCCGTTTGAAGCAAGAATATAAGCATCTTTCAGTGCATGTGGATGGAGGCGTGAATAATGAAATTGCTTTTGTGCTGCGCTTGCTGGGTGTGGATTTGGTGGTAAGCGGCAGCTACCTGATGAACCACGAATTGCTGGCTTCGGGAATGTTGAATTTGATGCGCACGCCCGACAGCGAAGCCGCTTCAAAAAGCATTACCGTGAAGGATTTTATGATTCCGGCAAAGTATCTTCCGGTGCTACACAGCAGCGAGATAAATCTTCAAAAGGTTTTGCAAATCATTGAAGACTATCGTCAAGGCTTTGTGCTCATTCAAAACGGAAAACTGGAAGGCGTAATTACCAATGCCGACCTGCGCAGAGGTTTCCTGAAAAACATTCACCAGTTGAATAGCATTGAGGTAAATGACTTTATCAACTCAAAGCCTGTAACGGTGCATGAAAACACCGGTCTTGCCGATTTGTTGAAACTCATTCGCCACCTCAATTTTATCATTCTATTTTTGCCTGTGGTTGATGATAATCATCAACTGAAAGGCGCGATATTGCTGAATAACTTAACGCGCGGATAAATTGAAATCATGATTTTACACTTACATAAATCAGTTACTAAAGAGCAAGCCGAAAAACTTTCCGTGCAGTTAAAAGCTATTCTGATAGAAGGTGAACAGCATGTGTTGGTTACTTCGTCAAAAGTGAAAACGGTTAGTGATGAACACGCAGCATTCATTGAAAAGAGTTTCGTAATTGATTCCGACATTCAGTTGGCAAGCAGAAGCTATATGAACTCCACAAGGCAAGTAAATTTGGGTAATGGAGTGGTAATTGGCGGAAGCACCAACAACACCGCAGTGATTACCGGACCTTGCTCGGTGGAAAGTGAAGCGCAAATTGAAGTTTGTGCTCAGTTGTGTGTGGAAATGGGTGTGAAAATTCTTCGCGCAGGTGCTTTTAAGCCGCGCACTTCGCCCTATACTTTTCAAGGTTTGGGCATTGAGGGCTTGAAGTTGTTGGATAAAATGCGCACCAAATACGGTTTAGCCATCATCACCGAAGTGCGCGACAGCACTCATGCCGATGATGTGATTGCATATTCCGATATTATTCAGATTGGCGCCAAGAGCATGTATGACCACGGCATTTTGCGCAAATGTGGCGCAAGCCGTAAACCCGTTTTGTTGAAGCGCGGCTTCGGCACCACTTTGCAGGAATTTGTTCAGGCAGCAGAGTTTATTTTAAGTGGCGGCAACAACAATGTGATTTTGTGCGAGCGCGGCATTCGCACTTTTGAAACCAAAACCCGCTTTACGCTTGACCTTTGCGGAGTTTCGTGGCTGAAGCAATACACCAACCTGCCCGTGATTGTTGACCCCAGCCATGCCATTGGTTATGCTTACGGTGTTGCAGATTTGAGCCGCGCATCGGTGGCAATGGGCGTTGATGGCTTGCTTATAGAAACGCACCCAAACCCTAAAGTGGCGCAAAGCGATGCAGAGCAACAACTTAACTTCGATGAATTTAAAGCCTTGTATGCCGGCTTGGGAAAAGTGGCTGAGGCGGTTGGGAAGAAAGTGGTTTGATATTATCTGCTAATTTTGTGGCATGGCAGTTACTATATCCGATAGCGAATTACATCAACTAAAAATGAATGACAAACAATTCAGAATAGAATTGGCTTGTCTTTTTTATGAGCATGATAAAATGAGTATCGGACAAGCCGCAAAGTTTGCACAACTTGATAGATTAGATTTTCAGGCGGAATTGGATAAAAGAGAAATCAATATCAAATACTCTGTTGATGATTTAAACAGCGATATGCAAACTTTTGAAAAACTTGGCATCTGATGATTGTTATCAGCGATACCTCCGTACTGCACTTAAAAAATAAATCAGCGGAATAAATGACCGAAGAAAAATACTTACAGCGCGGTGTAAGCGCAGCAAAAGAAGAGGTGCATGAAGCAGTGAAAGACCTTTACCACGGTCTTTATCCCAAAGCATTTTGCAAGGTTTTCCCCGACCTGCTGGCAGGCGATGAAAACTATGTGAACGCAATGAGCAGCGATGGCAGTGGCACTAAATCCATTCTGGCTTATTTGTATTGGAAAGAAACAGGCGATGTGAGTGTTTGGCGCGGCATTGCGCAGGATGCACTGGTAATGAATCTTGATGATTTGATTTGCGTGGGCGCAACCGATAACTTTCTTTTCACTTCCATCATCAATCGCAACAAGCAACTCATCACAGGCGATGCCATTGCGGGCATCATCAACGGCTCGAAGGATTTTTGCGAAAGCATGAAACCTTTCGGCATCAACATCAACTTTTTGGGTGGCGAAACTGCCGACTTGGGCGATAGTGTGCGCACCATCACGGTGGATGCTTCCATGACTTCGCGTTTCCCGAAAAACGAATTGATTTTAACCGACAACATTCGTCCGGGTTTGGTGGTGGTTGGGTTGGCTTCCTATGGGCAAGCAAGTCATGAAACCAACTACAACAGCGGCATCAGCAGCAATGGTTTAACCTCGGCAAGACATGATGTATTGGGCAAGTTCTATGCCACCACATTCCCCGAAACTTTCGACCCATCGCTCAGCCCTGCGGTAACTTATTGCGGCAGCAAACGAATGACCGACAAATTAGAAGGAACTCCGCTAACCATTGGCGAAGCCTTGCTTTCGCCCACGCGCACATTTGCACCGGTTATCAAACAGTTGAAAAATACTTTAGGCAATCAACTGCTTGCACTCATCAACTGCACCGGTGGCGCACAAACAAAAGTGTTGCACTATCTGCCCGAAAACATTCGTGTGGTGAAAGATAATTTGCTTCCCGTTCCGCCATTATTTCAGCTCATTCAGCACGAATCGCAAACCGATTGGCGCGAAATGTACAAGGTGTTCAACTGTGGCACACGCATGGAAGTGTATGTGGAAGAACAACACGCGCAACAAGTAATTGAGATTGCAAAATCATTCCAAATTGATGCTCAGATTATCGGCTACACCGAGCCAAGCGAAAAGCCCGAAGTGCTGGTGAAATCAGCGCAAGGGGAGTTTGTGTATGCTTAGTTATTGGTTGTTTGGTGATGAAACATTATTCCATACTGCGCTAACTTTTCAACCACCGGCTTGTAAATGCTCGGGTGCGTTGGCTTGATAACACCACTAAGCCGGAGTTCATTTTTTAACAGCATTTCCACTGCTAAGGCAATAGGCATTCCAACTGTTTTTGCCATTGCTGTTTTCTTTGCTTCTCCCGTAATGTCCAAAATTGCTGTTTGCTTTTTTTCAATTCCTGCTGCATTCAAGTAAACAAACTCGTGCAGCATCACCACACGGTCTTTATCGTTTTCGTTCATCGCCAGTTTCTGCTCCAACACTTGCTGCAGCACCATTGCCGCAGTTCCGGTGTTCAATGGTATGGCTTTGTTTTCAAACAATCCGAGCCACTCTATGGCAAGGAAAGATGCTTTGTTCGTTTGTAACTGAAGTTCGCTGACTTTGGAAATTCCGGTGAGTAGTTTTATGAATGATTCAAAGGTGTGGTGTTGTAAATCATAATGTTTGTTGTCATCAGTGTAGCCCCACGAAACCAAAGTTTGCCATGCTTGGCAAAAGCCTTCATAGCGCAGTGTGCCCCGGTAAAATGTTTTCACATTTTTCAATCCATAAACATCCATGTAACCAAGCGAGTCGCGGTTTGGATAGCTTTCAAAAACTTCTCCATTGCCGGATTGGATGAGCGAAAAACTGCGGAACAAATCAGTATAGCCAAGTTGCTTCACCTCCCTGTTTTCAAGCCACTGAATGGGTTGCTCGCCTTGCCCTGCCAGCACCACATTGCGCGGATTCCAACTGATTTTGTAATGCCACGGATTGTTGTCGCTTTCTTTGGCTACCAACCCTCCGCAGTGCGATTTGAAACTGATGATTTTTCCGCCTTCGGCTTGAATTGCTTCAATTATATCACAGGCGCTCATGTGGTCAATGCCGGGGTCTAACCCCATTTCATTCAAAAAAATCAGATTGTGTTTTTGCGCATCTTCATTAAGCAACTGCATTGCAGGGCTGATGTAGGAGGGTGTAACTAAATGTTTGCGATGTTGAATGCAATGCTTGCCAACATTTGCATGAAATGCCGGTGGAAGCATGGAAACAACAACCTCGCTGCCTGCAATAAGTTCAGATAGCTGCGTATCGTTTTTTGCATTTAGCTCAATGGCAACTCCGTTAGGTGAATGGATAACTGCTGCCTCAGCACTTTGAATACTTGCATCTGCCACTGCAGTTTTGAAGTTCAATTTATTGCCTGATTGCAACAGATAATCAATCAAAACACCGCTTGACTTTCCAGCGCCTAACACCAAAACCTGCTTCATGTTCAACTGAGTTTTTTACAAAAATCTGTTGGCTGCAAAATAGGATAAAACGGCAACCGAGCCGGTGAGCACTGTTCCCCACAAAATATCCACCCACACCACGGTGAACGACCAGTTTTTGAGCGTTGCCATGTTCGTTAAATCGTAAGTGGCATAGCACAAAAAACCAAACAATGCGCCATTGATGAGTGCCGGCTGCCATGCGTTTGCTTTCAATGCCGGTTGAACAGCAAAATGAATGATGCCGAAAATGTAAATGAGGTAGAAAACTATGGCTGCCCACCATTGCACGTTTTCTGCAAGCAACGCGCCAATATGTTTTCGGTAGAAGTTTTTCGCCACAATGCCCAGCCAAAGCATGTCAATGGCAAAAAAGATTGCTGTAGTAATAGCGTAAAGTAAAACGTTTTTCATCATTCAATTTCTTTGGTTTCTAAACAAATTAACCCCCGAATGGTTGGAGTTTTCCTGCTGCTGTGAACAAGTTTAACTGAAAGTTACTGCTCCGTTTCAGAATGTTGTAAACATAAAGCATTACAAATGTCAAACGCTCATCTTCAGCGAACGCTCACTCCGCTCATGCTATGGGGTTTGGGTGTGGGTTATGTTATTTCAGGAATGTATTTTGGGTGGAACATTGGCTTGCACAAAGGCGGAACACTCGGCTTGGGCATTGCCACATTTTTCGTGTTGTTGATGTATGTAACATTTTCACTCAGTTATTCCGAGCTGGCATGTGCCATTCCCAAAGCCGGTGGTGCTTTTGACTATGCAAAAAGGGCGTTTGGAAACGACATAGGTTTTGTTGCAGGCATGGCACAATGGATTGAGTTTGTGTTTGCTCCGCCAGCCATTGCTTTGGGCATTGGCGCCTATTTTCATTTGCTGCTGCCGGAAATTCCGGCAATTGCGTTTGCTATAGTCGCCTATTTTTTGTTCACGGGCATCAACATTTTGGGCGTTAAAATCAGCGCAACTTTCGAGTTGGTTATCACCTTCATTGCAGTTGCTGAGCTGACTTTGTTTGCTGCTTTAACACTGCCATTTTTCAAAGTGGAAAATCTGGTTGCAAACCCCATGCCTAACGGTTTTGAAGGCGTTTTTGCAGCAATTCCTTTTGCAATTTGGTTCTTTTTGGGCATGGAAGGGTTGGCAAACGTAGCTGAAGAAACCATCGAGCCTCAGAAGAACATCACCAAAGGTTTTGCCAGCAGCATGATTACACTTGCAATTCTTGCAGCCATGACTTTTTTTGCGGCTGTGGGCGTTGGCGGCTGGGAAAAAGTGGTGTATGACGCGCAAGGTGAAATTTCAGATTCGCCACTGCCAATGGCTTTGGGGCAGATAACCGGTGAGAGCGGCTTGATGTATCACATGCTTATCAGTGTAGGGCTGTTTGGCTTTGTTGCTTCATTTAACGGATTGTTACTGGCTGCGGGCAGGGCAACTTATGAGTTTGGCAAGAGCGGCAACTTTCCAACTGTGTTGGGCAGCGTTCATAAAAAATTCCGCACACCGCACTTTGCTTTATGGTTCAACATGGCAGTTGGCATCATTGCACTGTTCACCGGCAGGACAGAAGAGATTATCACCATTGCTGTGTTTGGTGCAGTGAGCATGTATGCCATTTCGTGTGTTTCACTGTTTAAGCTTCGAAGGAATGAACCGGAACTGCACCGCCCTTTCCGCGTTCCGTTTTATCCCTTTTTTCCATTGCTGGCATTGGTTGTTTCATTTGTAGCACTGTGTGCGCTGGTTGTCTATAATTCGCTGCTTGCATTGATTTTTGTTGGCGTTGTTGCAGGAAGTTTTTTGCTGCACAAAATCTCATCCGCCTACATTAAGTCGTAAATAATTTAGCCCATCGGCACACTATCTTGGCTATCTTTGCGCAACGATTAACCACTTTATATCGTTTTTATCAAGACATGAAAAAAGAACAAGAGCCATATTGCTCATTTTGTGGCAGGAAGAAGCGCGAGGCAATGATTTTGATTTCGGGAGCCGAAGCGCACATTTGCGAAAACTGTGTTTCGCAGGCGCAAACCATCATCAATGAAGAATTACAGCCCAAGCAAAAAACTGCAAAGCAGACCATTCTGAACTCTTTTAAGCCAAAAGAGATTTTTGCCCATCTCAATCAACATATTATTGGTCAGGAAGAAGCCAAGAAGGTTATTTCTGTTGCTGTTTACAACCACTACAAGCGAATAAACCAAACCAAGCATGATGATGTAGAAATTGAGAAATCTAATATTTTGCTTGTAGGGCAAACCGGAACAGGGAAAACACTCATTGCAAAAACAATTGCCAAATTTTTGAATGTGCCTTTTGCCATTGCCGATGCCACTGTTTTCACTGAGGCGGGCTATGTGGGCGAAGATGTTGAAAGCATTCTTTCGCGCTTATTGCAAGCTTGCAATTTCGACATTGCCGCTGCCGAAAAGGGGATTGTGTTCATTGATGAAATTGACAAAATTGCCCGCAAGGGCGATAACCCATCACTCACACGCGATGTGAGTGGCGAAGGTGTTCAGCAAGGTATTTTAAAGCTGCTGGAAGGCGCTGAGGTGCTGGTGCCACCGCAAGGCGGTCGGAAACACCCTGAACAGAAACTTGTGAAAATGGACACCTCCAACATTTTGTTTATCTGCGGAGGGGCGTTTGAGGGCATGGATAAACTGATTGCTGCGCGGCTGAATCGTTCGAAAGTTGGGTTTAAGAAAACGAAAGACCGCGAAAAAATTCAAACGGATAACTTCTTGCAGTTCATCACTGCTGCCGACCTCCGCTCATTCGGGTTAATTCCTGAATTGATTGGCAGGATTCCGGTAATAACACATTTGAATCCTCTGGGTAAAGACGCACTTCGTGCCATTCTCACCGAGCCGAAAAATGCTATTATCAAACAGTTCAAAAAGCTGTTCAAAGCCGAGGGCATTTCGCTTGTGGTGGAAGATAGCGCAATGGATTATATGGTTGAGAAAGCCATGGAGTTAGATTTGGGCGCGCGCGGCTTGCGCAGCATTTGTGAGTCTATCTTGAATGATGCCATGTTTGAATTGCCTTCGGAAAAAGGTGTGAAGGAATTTGTGCTTACCCGCGATTATGCCGAGCAGCAATTTGGCGAAAATCAGGAGCGCAAGCTAAAAGCTGCCTGATTTGGATTTGAGATTGCAAATGAGGTACAGAAGCAAAACCCTGTTAAGTACCCTAAGAGCTTTTAGTTTAACAACTGAATTTTAAGCCGGTTGGAAACAGCGTTTACCACAAGTATTATTGAAGCAAAATCCTTTCTTGAGCAGGGAGCAGTGGTTGCAATTCCCACCGAAACAGTTTATGGATTAGCTGCCAATGCACTTGATGAAAGTGCAGTGATGAAAATTTTTGAAGCAAAACAGCGACCTCACTTCGACCCGCTTATTGTTCATCTTTCAAGTGCTTCAGAAATTGAAAAATATGCAGTGGAGGTGCCTGATTTCGCGCTGCAACTTGCTGAAAAATTCATGCCTGGTCCGCTTACGCTTTTGCTTAAAAAGAAAAATTTAGTTCCCGATTTGGTAACATCAGGCTTAAGCACTGTTGGCTTGAGGGTGCCGGCTCATCCGCTTGCACTTGAATTGTTGAATGCGCTTTCTTTTCCGCTTGCAGCTCCAAGCGCAAACCCTTTTGGCTACATCAGCCCAACATCCGCAGCGCATGTTTATGCTCAGCTGGCAGGGAAAATTCCTTTGATTTTAGATGGCGGTGATTGCAGTGTTGGGGTAGAGTCCACCATTGTGGAAGTGCAAAACGATGTGCTGATTATTCACAGGGTAGGGGGGGTGAGTTTAGAAGAACTTAACGCATTTGGTAAGCCGGTTGTTTTGCAGTTAAACCAATCATCCAATCCATCGGCACCGGGCAAGTTAGCATCGCATTATGCTCCGCGGAAGCCTTTGCATGTAGGCGATGTAAACGAGTTGATTGAAAAGTTCAGAAACCTAAAAGTAGGCATCATTAGTTTTGAAAAGCGATATGATTCAGGTGAAACTTTTGTGCTTTCAGCGCAAAGTTCGCTCAATGAAGCGGCTAAAAATTTATTCAAAGCTTTGAGGTATTTTGATAAAAGCAACTGCGAAGTGATTCTTGCCGAAGTGTTTCCCAATGAAGGTATTGGAATGGCAATCAACGACCGTTTAAAACGCGCTGCCGCGCATCAATAAACTTTCACTTCCTGAACCGAGCAAACGGGCACTTTTGCGCCACCTTTCAAAAACACATATTCCTCATTTAAAGCCAAAACCACTCCATGAAGTTCCACAATGCCATCGGTGGTTACGGTTTGCATTTGCACTTTTTTTCCGTAGTTGTTACCCAAAACCATTGCAAGATAAAGCGTGTCTTTCCGCAGCTCGCGGTGGTAAGCGTTTTCTAAAACTTCCGCTTGCACAAAACTATATTCCGATAAAGGTGTTGTGATGTTTAGAATTTGTTTCACAGGTGGCACACTCATAATTACGCAACGAAAATGTCTTTTGACCTTTTGTTCTTCAATCTAACTTATCCACTAACTGTGAGTGGAAAATCAAATATGTATTACTTCGTGAACTATCACCAAGTTTGCAGCCAATGAGCAAAAGAACGCTGGTGATTGGCGCTTCAAAAAACACTGAACGATACAGTAACAAAGCTGTTCGTTTGCTGCGCAGCTATATGCACGAAGTTGTAGCGGTGGGTGTTGAGGAAGGGCAAGTTGAGGATGTGCGCATTGAAACCACCTTGCCCGAAAAAGTCAGCATTCACACAGTTACTTTGTATGTAAATCCTGCCATTCAGCCCAAATTCTACGACCAGATAATTGCACTGAAACCTAGGCGAATCATTTTTAATCCGGGCACCGAAAACCTTGAGTTTGAAAAATTGGCAGCACAGCACAAAATTGAAACCGAACGTGCATGCACCTTAGTTTTGCTCAACACCGGACAATACTAATTGGTAGCTTTTCCGCCAAGCATTTGAACAATTTCCTTTGCCGCACTCTCCGATGCGCCACTGCCGCCAAGTGTCAAACGCAGTTGCTCGTATTCCTTCAGCATTTTTGTTCGTGTTTGCTCATCAAACAAATTGCCAAGCGCAGATTTCACACTTTCAACATTTGCATCGTGTTGAATAAGCTCTTCAACCACTTTTTTGCCGCAAACCAAATTCACCATTGCAATAAACGGAACCTTCACCAGCATTCTGCCAATGAAATACGAAAAGTAGCTTCCTTTATAGCAAACCACTTGCGGAACAAAATGCAGCGCAGTTTCCATGGTGGCAGTGCCCGAAGTAACCAGTGCAGCCTTTGCCTCATTCAGCACTTCATAGGTTTTGTCTATTACCAGTTCAATGTTGGGGCTTGATATTTTTGCAGTGTAATAGCTGCTGCCATGAATGCTCATGCCTGCAACTTTAAATTTTTCATTTTGAAAACTTCCTGCAACGGCATTGTAAAGCGGCAGCATTTTATCAATTTCCTGCTTGCGGCTTCCCGGCAAAAGCGCAATCACATTGCTCGATGAAGCATAGGTTTTATCAGGAATTACATCCAGCAGCGGATGCCCCACAAAAATTGCTTCAACATCCCACTTTTTGTAAAAATCTACCTCGAATGGGAAAATCACCAGCAGCTTGTCCACATACTTTTTAATTTGTTTCACTCTGCCTTCTTTCCATGCCCAAACTTGTGGCGAGATGTACCAAACCACTTTAAAACCATTCGATTTTAAAAACTTAAGTAAGCGGAAATTGAACCCCGGGTAATCCACCAAAATCACCACATCGGGTTGAAATGCTAATATGTCTTTTTTGCAAAGTTCAATGTTGCTCAGGATGGTGCGGAGGTTTTTGATTACCTCCCAAAATCCCATAAACGCAAGCGATTTGATGTGCTTCACCAATGTGGCACCGGCTGCTTTCAGGTTGTCGCCACCCCAGGCGCGGCAATTTGCCGATGCATCATGGCGGTTGATGGCACGAAGCAAATTTCCGGCATGTAAATCGCCCGATGCTTCGCCTGCAATGATGTAATACTTCGCCATTTTTCGCAACGCAAACCTGCATGTTTTTTTTCAGAGGAATGCCTCCAGAATTGCACTGCCACCGATGCGCGAATGCAAAACATCGTTCATTATTCAACTGCATTGCTATTTTTGATTTCCGGTAAACAGCAACATGAACATTTTAATACGCGCTGCAAAGATTATTGACACCGGTTCTTCCCATCACAACACTGTAAAAGACATTCTTATTGAGCATGGCGTAATCAAGAAAATTGGCGCCAACCTCCGCAACCCTCAAAAGTATCGCGAGGTGAAGTTTAAAAACCTGCATGTTAGCACAGGCTGGGTGGATATGAATGCAAATTTTTGCGACCCGGGTTTCGAGCAGAAAGAAACAGTGGAAACCGGATGCCGCGCTGCAGCAGCGGGTGGGTTTACGCATGTGTGTGTGATGCCAAACACTTCCCCTGTAGTTCAATCGAAAGGCATGGTGGAGTACTTACTGAATAAAGCAAAAAATTCTCCGGTAACGGTGCTCCCTGTTGGTGCCCTCACGCAAGATTGTGCCGGCAAGGAGTTAGCTGAGTTATACGATATGTTTCATGCGGGGGCTGTAGCATTTTCCGATGGCTTGAAGCCTTCGCCATCAGCAGGTTTGGTGGAGCGTGCATTGCTGTATGTGAAAGCATTCGGTGGGTTGATCATGATGCATCCTGAAGATAAAAGCATTTCAAAAAATGGCGTGATGCACGAAGGAAAAGTGAGCACACTGCTAGGGTTGCCGGCTATGCCTGCATTTGCCGAGGAGGTTTCGGTTGCCCGCGATTTGCATGTGTTGGAATATGCTGCTTCACGATTGCATTTCATGGATGTGTCGGTGAAGAAATCGGTGGAACTGATACGGGCGGCAAAAAAGAAAAAACTGAATGCAACGGCATCGGTGAATGTGGCAAACCTTTGGGCAAGTGATGAGGCAGTGGGTAGCTATGACACCAACCGCAAGGTAAATCCGCCACTGCGCACCAAGCCGGATGTGGAAGCGCTGATAAAGGCTTTGGCAGATGGAACGGTTGACACCATTGCTTCGCAGCATCAGCCGCAAGATGAGGAATGCAAAAAGTTGGAGTTTGATAAAGCTGATTTTGGTGTGGAATCATTGGAAGCCACTTATGCTGTTGCCAACACTTGCCTTGCCGATTTCAGCGCTGAGCAAATGGTGGATTTATTGAGCACCAACGCCCGAAAAATTCTCGGGTTAACGCCATCAGGTGTTCGCGAAGGCAACGAGGCAGACCTAACATTGTTTGCGCCCGATTTCAAGTGGACTTTTGAGGAAAAGGATATTCAATCGCGCTCGAAAAACAATCCATGGGTGGGCGAAAAACTCACAGGCAAGGCTTTAGGCATTCTTGCCAAAGGCAAAGCGCATTTTCATCCTTTACTCGGCTGATTCTGAAAATGAATCAGTAATCTTTCTTGCAAATCCAAACGGTGGTTTCGTGTGGCTTTAACTTGTAGCGCCTGTAGTTATCAGTAATGTCAAAATGATTCACTGCATCACGAACAGTTCTTCCTTTCAGCATGTTTGCCACTAAAACAGGCAGTTGCACCACCACATTTTCTTTTGTGGTGTTGAAAATGGCAAGTGCAAAGGCATCACCGGCAAGTTTCTTTTTATACACCCAAATTCCTTTCTCTTTGTGAATCAACTCGGCTTGTTTACCCAGTTCATCCTGATTGATGTTGGTGAGTTCATAGTTCAGCAAAATGTTGAGTGTGTTGTCGTTCATATCGCGCAAATCGCAGCTTGTGAGCAGTGGCGAAGCCAACATGCACCAAAGGCTGAAATGAGTTTGATATTCCAGGTCGCTCATGCCTTTGTATTTTCCTTTTGCCGATGTGGCTTTTCCTTTTCCATAGTTGCCAACAGTCAGCATGTCCGGGTCGTTCCATTTGCCCGGTCCTGCATATTGCTCCAAACCGTTCTGAAATTTCAGAATGCTCATAAAACTTTTCTGCCACGGATGCCATCCGCTCCAGTAATCGAAAATGTCGGGTGTGGTTCGCCAGTAGCTTCCGCCCGCTTCAGTTCCCCATTTCCAGGGTTTTCGCAAGCCCCACTCGCAAATGCTGAACACAATGGAACGTCCGCTGCTTTTTAATGCCGCGCCCATTTTTTTGTATCGTTCTTCGGCAGCTTTCCTGCCCCAGGGTGCATAGCAATAGTCATATTTCAACAAGTCAATGCCCCACTCGGCATAAGTTTTAGCGTCAATTTCTTCAAAGCCGAAGCCTCCGAATTTTTCTCCACAGGTAAGTCTGCCTGCACACGAGTAAATGCCAAGTTTCAACCCTTTTGAATGAACATAGTCGCTAAGGTGTTTCATGCCGCTTGGAAACTTGGCAGGGTCGGCAATGGGTGCGCCATCGGCAGCGCGCGAAGCGGCATGCCAGAAATCGTCAATGTTGATGTATTGATAGCCAATGTCGCGCATGCCGCTTTCTACCATTGCATCGGCAATTTCCATAATGGTTTTTTCGTCAATTTCATCGGCAAACACATTCCAGCTGTTCCAGCCCATTGGCGGAGTGAGTGCAAGTTTGCTGCCTATTGTCAGCGTCAGTTCATAAGTGTTTTCGCCATCGTCATTCCATGCCATGATGGTGGTAACATATTCGCCTGCTTCAGGCGCCACACCGCTGATGATTCCCGTGGCGCTGTCAAGCTGCAATCCGGCAGGAAGGTTTTCGGCAGCAAAGAAAATAGGGCGAAGCCCGGTGGCAGGAATGGTGTATAAAAAATCGGTGTTTGGGTAGTTCCCCACTTTTTTTGCTCCATGAAATGCAGGCGGACCCGAGAAGAATGCTTCGGTTTGCGAAAATGTTTGCAGCGCAAAAACTACAGCTAATGCTGCTAACAGTTGTTTCATCACTTTAAGTTTCTGCAAAGATTAGCATTGTAGAAAAACTGTAAGGATGCTTTAGCCAACATCTTGTTGTGTGTTGCGCAGCTGCCTCCACTTCCTCAATCTGCAATCGTTAATCTCAAATCGTTAATCCGGCTGTTCTCTAACATCTAAAATCTAACACCTAATAGTTTAATCCGCGTAATCCTCAAATCTGAGTAATCAAAAACAATTTCTGCCACAATTGCCACACTTTCCCGAATAGTCCTCTAATTTCCTCATTTCGGTCTCCACTGGAATGCTGTCGGTCTCCACTGGAACGCTGTCGGTCTTCACTGGAACGCTGTCGGTCTTCACTGGAACGCTGTCGGTCTCCACTGGAATGCTGTCGGTCTTCACTGGAACGCTGTCGGTCTCCACTGGAATGCTGTCGGTCTCCACTGGAGCGCTGTCGGTCTTCACTGGAACGCTGTCGGTCTCCACTGGAACGCTGTCGGTCTTCACTGGAACGCTGTCGGTCTCCACTGGAATGCTGTCGGTCTTCACTGGAACGCTGTCGGTCTCCACTGGAGCGCTGTCGGTCTTCACTGGAGCGCTGTCGGTTTTAACTTAAACCTTGTCGGTCTGCACTTAGCGGTTTTCGGTCTCCGCTTAGCGCACGTCTGTTTGCCCTTGAAACATGTCGGTCTCCACCTGCATGCTGCATTTGCTCATCATCCATCACCCCCTTTGTTCCTTTGTGTCTTTGTGGTTTCGGCTGTTCACCGCAAGTCTAATCCCTGTTTTTCCATCTTCAAATTTTCAAATCCCCTCATCATCAAATCAAACGGCTGTTCCTCCGTGCCCCTCTGTGCTCCTTTGTTTAGCCTTGTGTAACAACTGCATTCAGGCTGTTCGGCTGTTATCTCATGTCTCACGTCTAACATCTCACAGCGCAGTTCAGGCTGTTCACCCATCAATCTCCACTTAGCGGCTGTCGGTCTTCACTTAAACCCCGCTTTTCAACATGTTCCACAGGTTATGCCGAAGTATGGATGCGCGCGACTTTGCCCCTTGCTTAACTATTGCGCAGTGGAACCCGCACTTCGCCATACTGCCCAAGTTGTATGTTCCGCTGCTTTTCAAACCCCTCAAAAGGTTTACATTCGCGCGCTCATGGAATACATCAAATTTCTTATTGACTTCATTTTGCATTTGAATCAGCATTTAGATGCATTGGTAAATGAATACGGAACCCTCACTTACGCCATTTTGTTCCTGATTGTTTTTGTGGAAACCGGCTTAATTGTGATGCCGTTGCTCCCCGGTGATTCGCTGCTGTTTGCAGCCGGTGCAGTGGCTGCCCGTGCCGACAATGAGTTAAGCGTGTTGGTCATCATTCCGCTTTTGATTGTTGCTGCTTTGATGGGCGATAACGTAAATTATTTTGTTGGCAAATTTTTTAGCCGACAAATCAAAGCGCGTGAGCGCATTTTGTTTTTCAAACGCGAATACATTACAAAAACCGAAGCCTATTACGATAAATATGGAGGGCAGACAGTAATCATTGCGCGTTTTATTCCCATCATCCGAACCATTGCACCCTTTGTTGCCGGAGCAGGCAGCATGCCCTATCCGCGCTATATTTCCTATTGCATTTCAGGTGCAATTTTGTGGGTTGCGGGCATCACCACTTTGGGTTATTTGTTTGGCAACATTGAAATTGTGCAGAAGAATTTTGAAGTGGTAATTTTTGCCATCATCGGCATATCGGTTTTACCGATTGTTTACGGAATGTTTAAAAGCAATAAATAATAGCAATGAAGTTAGAGCGAAACATTTACAATGACGAACACCAACTTTTTGCCCAAAGTGTTCGCGAGTTTGTGAACAAAGAAATCACCCCACACAATCCAAAATGGGAAAAAGATAAAATGGTGAGCCGCGAAAGCTGGCAGCGATTGGGCGAGGCTGGCTTTTTGTGCATGCAGGTGGACGAAAAATATGGTGGACTTGGCATAAAGGATTTCAGATACAACGCCATTGTGATTGAAGAACTCGGACACACCGGTTGCGGTGGTCCGGCAGTTGGCTATCCGTTGCATTCCGACATTGTTTGTCCTTACATTGAACACTACGGAACCGAAGCAGTGAAACAAAAATGGCTGCCGAAGATGGTTTCGGGCGATGCCATTTCTGCCATTGCCATGACCGAGCCGGGCGCAGGCAGCGACCTTCAGGGAATGCGCGCAACTGCCATTGACAAAGGCGATTACTATTTATTGAATGGTTCAAAAACTTTCATCACCAATGGCTACCTCAGCGATTTGGTTGTGGTGGCAGCAAAAACAAACCCTCAGCTTGGGGCGAAGGGCATCAGCCTTTTTGTGGTGGAAACAGGGATGAAAGGCTACAGCAAAGGCAAGCCTTTTGAAAAGGCAGGTTTGCATGCCCAGGACACTTGCGAACTTTTCTTTGAAAATGTGGAAGTGCCTAAAGAAAATTTATTGGGAAAAGAGGGTGAAGGATTTAAGTATTTAATGACAGAGCTTTCGCAGGAGCGCCTTGTTGTGGGCTTGGGGGCAGTTGCATTGGCTGAAGCAGTTTTCACCGCAACTATTCAATACACTAAGGATAGAATTGCTTTTGGCAAACCAATTTCGCAACTGCAAAACACCCGTTTTAAACTTGCTGAAATAGCCACTGAAATTCAGGTGGGAAGAACCTTTGCCGATAAATGTCTGGAATTGCATTGCGAGAAAAAATTAGACCAGGCATCGGCAAGCGCATGTAAATATTGGCTAACCGACATGCAATGCAAAGTTGCTGATGAATGTGTGCAGTTGCATGGCGGCTACGGCTACATGTGGGAATACCTTGCTGCCCGCGCATGGGCTGATGCCCGCGTGCAGCGCATCTATGCCGGCACCAACGAAATTATGAAAGAGTTGATTGCTCGCAGTGTGATTGATAAATAGCTTCTACAAAGCGTAGATGTTTTGGTTTGCCGCTTGCCGGTTAGGGATTTTCTGAGTGCTCCACTGTCAACCAAGTATCTCGCGTATGCGGAAATGGAAAATTTAACCACATCAGCCTTCATTGCTAAAAATAGCTTTTAGCAATAGTGCCTATGTCGTTATTGTTGCTGTCCAATAAGTTTGGTTTTGTTGTCAGCGAGCTTTTGCTTGATATATGCTTTCAACTCCTCAAACGTCATATTTTGAGTTTCAGAGCTGATTTTCTCTCTGATTTCTCTCATCATTTTCACAGCATCAAACTGTTTTTCTTTTTTAGTCGTTTCCATAATTTACTAATTCTTTTGGGCTTCTTATTTCAATCATTGAATATCCAAGTCGTAGATTTACTGAATTATAGCCCTTAATTCTGTCAAGGTTTACAATGTGTTTAAAATTCCAACTTGCCAAAACATCAACTTTGTGAATGGTAGCTAAAGCAATGTGTCGGCAATCTTCCAAACTTGTTTTGCCAACTACTTTTTCATCAATGTAAGTGTCAGCAAGTTTGATAGCTTCTTCTGTCAGTTCAACTCTTTGAAATTTGTCGGCAGAATAGTGTAGTAAGTGTTCTCTAACTTGTTGCGGGGCATTTATTAACTCAAGGTCGAGCAGGTCAGAAACTACAAAAACAATTTCGTTGTTGTCGAGCCGCTCAAACAACTTTACAGTCGCTTCTTTGAACTCTTCGTCAAAGTAACCGCCAACTACCGAAGTGTCTATGTAAATTCTCTGTTTCATTTAACATCTATCATTACAAAGATAGTCAAGATGTTGTCTGTTACTATTTTTAAGGTGCTTTTACGGTTTGCTGGCATTACTGCTACCAATTGCTCGCTGCACTTCTTCAAGCAAATTTTCGGCTCTGTTTTTGTTGAAGTCATTTCCCGTAACAAGGTTGTGCAGGTGGATGTAACGCTCCGAAACTTCTTGCACAAAATCATCGGGCATTTCGGGCATCACCTGTCCTTCTTTTCCCTGAAAATTATTTTCAATCAGCCACTGGCGCACAAACTCTTTTGAGAGTTGCTGCTGAGGTTCGCCTTTTGCTTGCCTTTCTGCATAGCCATCCAAATAAAAGTAGCGTGATGAATCGGGGGTGTGGATTTCATCAATCAGGTAAACTTCATTGTTGCGCAAACCGAATTCATATTTCGTGTCCACTAAAATTAAGCCGCGTGCTGCTGCCATTTCAGTTCCACGCTTAAACAATGCCAAAGCATAGCGTTCCATCGTTTCATAAACCTCTTGCGAAACAATGTTTCGTTTTAAAATATCCTCTTTGGAAATGTCTTCATCGTGCCCTTCTTCAGCTTTTGTGGCAGGGGTGATGATGGGGTGGGGGAGTCGGTCGTTTTCTGATAACCCTTCAGGCAATTCCACCCCGCAAAGCGAGCGCAATCCGCTTTGGTAAGTCCTTGCGGCATGACCGGCAAGGTAGCCCCGAACCACCATTTCAATTCTGATGGGTTCGCAGCGCCAACCAATGGCAACATTTGGGTGTGGAACTTCAATAAGCCAGTTGGGGCAAATGTCTTTGGTGCTTTCCAAAAAATGTTTTGCAATCAGGTTCAGCACCTGTCCTTTGTAAGGAATCGGCTTTGGTAGAATGTGGTCGAACGAAGAAATTCTATCGGTTGCAACAACCGCAATTTTGTTATTGAAAAAGTAAACATCGCGCACCTTGCCGTGGTAAACACCTTGCTGATTTGAAAACTGAAAGTTGGTTGAAGAAATTGTTTGCATGGAAGCAAACCTGCATGAAAATCCTTAATTGCCCATGTGCGGCACAAAAAAAATGTGATGACTTTTGGCAGGAAATTTTTGAATGATAGACTTTCCTTAAAATCTACAATAAGTCTTTTAACTCCGTTAAGTTTTTGATTTCAAATGTTGGCGCCCCTTTGTGCCATTTGTTTTTAGGGTTAAAATAAACCGAATCCAACCCGGCATTTTGTGCTCCTGCAATGTCGGTTTGCAGGCTGTCGCCAATCATTAAAGATTTTTCGGGCGAAGTTTCGGCAAGTTTCAGTGCGTGATGAAAAATTTCAGCCTGTGGCTTTTGCCAACCCACCTCTTCTGAAATCAGTATGTGCCTGAAGAACTTTTGCAATCCTGAATTTTCAATTTTCACTCTTTGCACTTCGCGAAATCCGTTGGTGATGATGTGAAGGTGATAACTGGATTGCAGATAATCTAAAACTTCAACAGCACCCTCAAACAATGCAGTTTTACGTGGGCTGATTTCAATGTATTGCTCAGCTAATGAACGCACCAATGCCTCATCGTTAATTGAAAATCGCGACAACGTTTCCCTAAAGCGCCCAAGCCGCAGCTCTTCTTTGGTAACTTTTCCGTTGTGATACAAATACCAAAACTGGTCGTTTATCGGGCGGTAGGTTTGGTAAAATTGGTTGAAATCGAAAATGCCTTTTTGTTTCAACTCATTGGTTTGAAACATTTCACCCAATGCGAGTTTCGAGTTGGTTTCAAAATCCCAGAGGGTGTGGTCGAGGTCGAAAAAAATGTTGCGATAATCTTTCAATTCAGTCAATCGGTTGGTGGCGAATTTACTCAAATAGATAAGGCGAAAATGCTTCTTCCGTAAATTTCACTTTGTTTTTTGAAAAAAACTATGTGTAAATTAGCCGCATTGAAAATCACAATCACACAAACGTGGAAAACAAAGACGGGAAATACAGCGGGTATTTCAGCAAGAAACTAAGAGCAGGAAAGCGCAGAACCTATTTTTTTGATGTGCGCAGCACTAAACAGGGCGATTTCTTTTTAACCATCACTGAAAGCAAAAAGCGTTTTGATAGCGATGGTTACGACATGCACAAAATCTTTTTGTACAAAGAAGATTTCAAAAAGTTCATGGAGGCTTTGAATGAAACGGTGGATTATGTTCGCAATGAACTGATGCCTGATTATGATTTTGATGCCGAAACACCGCCTTATGTGAAGAAGGAAAGCGAGAATGGCGCTGTGTCGGAAACCGATGATTTTGATTTTAATACCGATAGTACCCCATCAGCCGTTGAGAAAAAGCATGACGATGATGAGGATATGAGTTGGAACTAACTCAGTGAAATACTAAAGCGCACTTCGGTGCGCTTTTTTTATGTCTGATGATTGCTTGAAGTTGTCTTTTTCATTTTCTAAATTGCCCCATCAGCAATGAGTATTTCGGCATACATTCAATCAACATTCAACACCGCGGAGCCACTTCCTTTTGAAACGAAGTTGTTCAACCACTCCAAGCGGACATTCATCGTCAACATAGGTGATGTGGAGCAATATATCTACTTCCTTAAGTCGGGAGTTGTGGAAGTGGGAATGCTAAAAGATGGTGATGAGCGAATTATTGATTTCTTTTTTGCCGGACAGTTTTTTTCGGCTTACACTTCTTTCCTCACCCGCAAGCCTGCCGATGTTTACATTGTTTGCTTAACCGACTGCGAAGTTGAAGCCATGCCGCATTCGGGTTTGGTGAATGCCTATAAAACTTCACTTATTGCTAACCAGCTTGGCAGGCACCTCACCGAGCGTGTTTACATTTCGCGAACGCAGCGCGAAAAAGATTTTCTGACCAAAAGTGCCGAGCAACGCTATGTGGAGTTGATGAACAACCGCCCTGAAATTATTGAGCAAATTCCGGTAAATAAAGTGGCGAAATATCTGGGTATTCACCCTGAAAGTTTGAGCCGCTTGCGAAAGGAGCTAAATTCCTAACATAGGTCAATGATGGGATAACTTATCCTCCATACTTTTGACCAATAAAATTTAAGGTGATGAAATATCTCTTGGAAACCTACCGAACCTACTTCAAGTTTTTGTTTGCATTTGCACCGGACTATGCCTCAGAGAAAGCGTTTGAGCTTTTCTCAACACCACGCATGAAAAAGCTGAAACCTCACGAGGCGCAGGTGCTCACACGTGCGCAGAGCGGAGCAGTTTTTGTGGACAATTACTTTGTGAAAACCTACAAGTGGAAAGGCGGCAGTAAAAAAGCATTGCTGGTGCATGGATGGGAAGGAAATGCAGGAAGCCTTGGTAACTTTGTTAAGCCGCTAACCGTAGCCGGCTACACCGTAATTTCATTTGATGGTCCGGGGCATTTCAACAGCACGGTTAAGCAAACAAACCTGATTCATTTTTCGCGGGTGATTGCTGAAATTGTGCGCAGAGAGCATGTGGAAGTAATTCTGGCACATTCATTTGGTGGGGCATCATCGGTTGTTTCATTGAGTAATAATGACGATTTGCAAACGGTGAATAAATTGGTGTTGCTCGGCAGCCCCAATAGGTTGATAAATGTGATTGAACAATACACTTCGCTGATGAAATTCAGCAAGGCAAATCACCGCCACTTTGTGAATTACATGAGCAGACGTTTTAATCGCGACATTGAAACTGTTTCGGTTGAAACATACTTGCAAAAATTAAATGCACAGAAGCTGATTGTTCACGACCGTTTCGACCGCATTGTGCCATACAGCGCAGCAGTTGCCACGGCAGCGCACAACCCCGATGCTTCACTTTTCACCACCGAAAAAGCAGGGCATTACAAGATGCTGTGGAACCAACCGATTTTGGACAAGGTGATGGATTTTGTGCAGCAACCAGCGCATAGAATTGTTCAGCCCAACGAGCTGACATTGCAAACCTCCATCAAGCAGAGGGTGATGTTGGGCGGGCGTTAACCTTTCACTTCTTCTTTGCCATCGGCATGTTTGGCAAAGCGTCCTTTTTCGCGGGGGTGAACTTGGTCATAGCGCGACCAGGGCCAGCCGCCAAACTGGGTGCGATGATAGTCTTCAAATGCTTGATTGATTTCTTCTTTAGTGTTCATCACAAACGGACCATATTGAATCACGGGCTCGTTAATCGGTCTGCCTTGCAGCAGCAAAATGCGCGCTTCGGTGTTTCCGTTTTGAATTTGCACATCGGTGTCGGGTTGCAATTCTACGGCACTATATTTTGGAATTTTTTTACCCGAAAGTGTGATTTCTTCCCCTTGGTAGAAGTAGATGTTTCGATTGATTCCGCTTAGGGTTTTGGGTAATGTCCAAAGCGCTCCGGGCTGCATTTTTATGTTCCAAACCGCAACCTGATTGTTAGGGTCTGCCGCCCATGAATTCGGAGGTGGTGCAACTGCTTTTTTATCGGCAAGGTTTCCGGCAATCACTTCCACGGTGGTAGTTTTTCCTGAACTGTCTTTGTGCGTATGTTTTGGAATACTTTCAGCCCAAAGCATTTTAAAGTGCGGCTCCACCATTTTGTTTTTCTTGGGCAGGTTCAGCCAAATTTGAAAAAGTTCCATGGTGTTGGGCTTGTCTTTATGAAGCAACGGAAACATTTCGGAGTGCTGAACGCCTTTGCCGGCTGTCATCCACTGCACATCGCCATTGCCATATCTGCCTGCGGCTCCCATCGAGTCAGCATGGTCAACAATCCCCTGCCGCACCACAGTTATGGTTTCAAAACCGCGATGCGGATGCCCCGGAAAACCCGGCACTGTTCGCCCATGATACATTCTGAAACCATCTTTGATAATGAAATCATCGCCAATGTTTCTCCCCTTAAGTGAAACGGAGGGACCCATCACTTCGTTTCCGGCAGGGAAATAATCTTCGTGATGCACACAAAAGAGAAACGGGTCGGCAGTTTCCCATTGAAAGCCCATGGGCTTAATTTTTTTTACAGCTTCCATTTTTGGTTGATTGATGCTTTGTAAACTTTGCTTCAAATTTTTTGCAGCCCCGGCAAGTGGCAATGCAATAACTGAGGTGATTCCCAATGAAAGGCGATGAAGAAAATTTCTGCGGTGCAATGATTCGCTCATAGCATTCAATTTTAGTGTGAAACTAAACGATACTATTCAATTAAATGTTTAAACAACTATTTTTAAGGAATCAGCGTGCTATTGATTTGGATGTGAGAAACTTAGTTCTCTATTGCAGTGGATTTTTGTTTTGAATAAAATTGCAGGTGATTGTTTTTAGTTTCAACAAGGAGGTGAAAAGTTGCGAACCGATTATTCTTTATGTATTCTGCTCACAAAAACCTACAAGCAATCTTAAAACCACACGCGCTGATTTTGAAATGCCCTTCATCACATTCTTATTTGCGTTACGTTAGTATTAACACCGTGCAGATAAATTGCTTTCGCCCAAAAGCATTGAAACATAACTTTGAACGAAATGAAAATGAACGAAACAAACATCATAAAGTATTTTACAGGAACATTATTGCTGTGCAGTTTTAGCTTGTTTGCTGCGCCTAACAACGATGAACGATGTGATTTAGACCCCGTAATTCGCCAAATGGACAGCTTGTTTTACTCCACCTTCACTAAGGATAAAATTTATGTTCATGAGCAGGAGCTTGATAAGTACATAAACTATCCCATTGACCAACTTCCAAAATACACCGATGATGATTTGCGAATGCGCTTGCAGGCAATTCCTTCGCTGGTGCCAATGACTTTTGCCCCGCAGGTGAAGTCATTCATCGAGTTTTTTGTTTGCAAACGTAGAGCCTTAATGACGCGCATGTTGGCGAATGCGCAAATTTATTTCCCGTTGTTTGAGGAAACTTTAGACCGCAAAGGCGTGCCGATTGAGTTTCGTTATCTGCCTATTATCGAATCGGCATTTAATCCGCATGCTGTTTCAAAAGCCGGTGCAACCGGTTTGTGGCAGTTGATGTACGGCACAGCAAAGCATTTGGGGTTGAACATAGATTCTTATGTTGACGAAAGGCGCGACCCTGCAAAAAGTACCGAGGCTGCCATCAAGTATTTAAAGATGATGTATGACATTTATGGAGACTGGCACTTGGTTTTGGCAGCTTACAATTCCGGTCCGGGCAATGTAAACAAAGCCATTGCACGCTCGGGCGGTTCGCGAAATTTTTGGACAATAATGCCTTACCTGCCTGCTGAAACCCGAAGCTATGTGCCCATTTTTATTGCTGCTGTTTATGCCATGCACTATGCCGATGATTACATGCTGAAACCTGCCGAACCTAAGCGCGAACTGTATGCTGTGGACACAATTTTAGTGCCGGGTCGCATTTCATTAGCGCATATTGCTAAGGTGCTTGAAATGCCACTTGAGGAGTTGCAGTTTTTGAATCCTTCGCTTCGTGCAAGTATTATTCCGTTTACCCAAAATGGCTTTCCGCTGAACTTGCCTGTAAACTATTTCTCTTTGTTTGAAGCCAGAAAAGAAGAAATCCTGAATGACCCCATGATGGCTAATCAGGACATTGTTGCAGCCATGTCTGCCGTGCCAAAGCATGTGTGGGTGAAGGTGAAGCAGAATGAAACTATTCAAAAAATTGCAGCGCGATATTCATGCTCGGTTGCAGAAATCAAGCGATGGAACAACTTGAAAACAACGGCACTTCAACCCGGTCAGAAACTTAAAATCATGGTAATGCCCGATACCCCGGTTATTCCTCAGCCTTCAAACTCAGTGGCATCAACATCCACTCCTGAGTCTGACTCGTTGTTGGCAAATGCCTCAACAGTGGGCACAAGCACTCAAACCATAACTAAGTATGAGCCGGTTTACAAAATCATAACAGTGGAAGGCGGTGAAACACTCTCAAAGCTTGCAGCCCGTCATTCAACTTCGGTGGATGAAATCATGAAGCTCAATAACCTCCGCAACACTGCATTAAGTGTTGGGCAGAAATTGCGCATTAAAACCGGCATGAAGGCAGTGAGTGTGCAAGTTCCTGTTGAAGCAGCCACAACACCAATTGCTAAAGAGGAAGATTGTGCAAACTGCATAAAGTATGTGGTTCAGCCGGGCGACACCCTTTGGTCAATAGCCGAAAAATATGAAGGTGTTACCATTCAAAAATTGAAAGAAACCAATCAGTTCATTCAAGATCGCCCGATAAAAGTGGGTGATGTGATTAAGATAGTTTTATAGTTCCGAATCGCTCGGTAAGAATTTTTCTTCTGTAGTTGAAGATGCCGGCTAACTGCTTTTTTACAAAAAGCGCATGTGCGATGTTGCCCAATAGCCCTAAGGGCAATTTATAGTGAACAAGGTCGGTCATTTTAACCCCACCATCAATTGCTTTGAAAAAATGCTTGTGGTGCCAAAGTGCATAAGGTCCGAATCTTTGTTCATCAACAAAGTATTTGCCTTCATCCACATGCGTAATTTCTGTCATCCAAAACAGTTTGATGCCCAAAACAGGTTTTACATTGTAGGTGATAATCTGCCCTGCAAACATCTTTTCGCTGTTGCTATTGTTCAGAATTTCAAAACCCAGATAATCAGGGGTGATAACTTTCAGATTCTTTGGTGAGGAGAAAAAATCCCAAGCCTCAGTTAAACTTATTGGCAACTGTTGAACTTCATTCAAAACATAGCAACTCATGGTAACTTTTATAGCTTAAACAAGCTAATGGCTTAAGTTGTTTAGGCAGCTTCCTATTTCACAAATTGATTGTGCTGTTCAACCTTGCAAATTCTCACGGTGTATTCCGAGTACCATTCGCGCACACCACGTGCTTTGGCGTGTTGGTGTTGAAGGTTGTGCCTCCATTTTTCAATGCTTTCCAAATCGCGCCAATACGAAACAGCTATGCCAATTGCATTTCTTGTTGCTTCCTGCCCCAAAAAACCGGGAATCTCTTTTGCCGACTCTTCCAACAGGCTGTTGGTTTCGCTGTAATCTTCAGCAACATCTGTTCTCAGTGATGTGAAAATTACTGCGTAGTATGGTAACTCAGCAACGTGAAGTAATTTATTCCGCATTCTTTTTCGAGCGTAAAACTTTCAGAAAAAAATAGGCAGTGCAAAACGTTACAGTGCCCAATGCCAATATCATCATAATAAGTGCGCTGGTGTTCATGTTGTGGCTTTTCAAAATGCAATCTAATTCAGATTGAGTGAAATCAAAGCGGTTTCAGAAATCTTGCAATGAAAAATGCTTCGATGAAACATTTTCACCGCTAATTCATTTCTTCGCGCTTCAATTTTTCAACAACATGATTCATCAGTTTAATTTCCCCACCACCATTCGTTTTGGCGCTGGCGCAGTGAAAGAATTGCCTGCCTATTTGAGCAAGAATAATTTGAAAAACCCATTGGTGGTTACTGACCCTAATGTGGCGCAGTTGGGCTTTTTCAAAAGCATTGTTGACAACCTTAAAGCAAAAGGTTTTGCGGCAACCACCTTCCACGACATTCACAAAAACCCCGTGAAATCGGATGTTTACAAAGGCACTGATGTTTATGACCAAACCGGAAGCGATTGCATTGTGGGCATTGGCGGTGGCGCTGCTTTGGATGTGGCACGAGCCATTTTGCTGCGCATCAACCACCGCGAAGATTTGTTTAAGTATGACGATTTGATTGGCGGAGATGTGCATGTAACCAACGATGTTCCGCATTTTGTTACTATTCCAACCACTGCGGGAACAGGCAGCGAAGTGGGCAGAAGCGCCATCATTGCCGATGATGAAACCCACCAAAAGAAAATTCTTTTCTCGCCTAAACTGCTTGCCAAAATTGTTTTTGCCGACCCCGAGTTAACTTACGATTTGCCACCGTTCATCACCGCTGCCACCGGCATGGATGCACTCACCCACAACATGGAAGCCTTCCTTGCCAAAAATTATCATCCGCTTTGCGATGGCATTGCGCTGGAAGGCATTCGGTTGATTTCCATTTCGTTGGAAAAGGCAGTGAATAACCCTGGCCCTGAAAGCCGCGCAAACATGTTGCTTGGCTCCATGATGGGCGCCATTGCATTCCAAAAAGGCTTGGGCGTGGTGCATTCGCTGGCGCATCCGCTTTCAAGTTTGTTAGACACGCACCACGGGCTGGCAAACGCTGTGAACATTCCTTACGGAATGCAATTCAACATTAAAGGTTTTGAAGAAAAATTTGCGCGCATTGCCGAAGTGCTGAAGTTAGAAGAACAAACCGGTGAAGCAGTAGTCAACTATCTGTTTGAATTAAATTCAAAGATTGGCATTCCGCACAAGCTGCGCGAAATTGGCGTGAAGGAAGAACACATCGAAACGCTTGCCGACCTTGCCTTTGCTGATTTTGCGCACCCCAACAATCCGAAGCCGGTGAGCAGAGCAGATTTTAAAATGCTTTATGAAAAGGCGTTGTAATTACAACGTAGATTCTTAGAGATTATTCCCTAATTTACAACATGGAAGAACAGCACATCAGATGGAAACAGCGGTTCAGCAACTTCAAAAAAGCATTTGCTAAATTGGCAGAAGCTGTTGAAGGAGTTGAAGGTAAAACTGATGATGAGATGTCTGCCTCGTTCTCAGAGTTAGAAAAAGAAGGTTTGATTCAAAGGTTTGAATACACACATGAACTTGCTTGGAAAACCATGAAGGATTATTTGGCTTATCAAGGTATAGTGGAGGTGGGAGGTTCGCGCGATGCAACGCGAGAGGCTTTTAAGATTAACCTGATAAAAGATGGTGAGGGTTGGATGGAAATGATAGCAGCACGAAACAGAACATCACACACTTACGATGATGCAACCGCAAAAGAGATTTACCTGGACATCATTAAACGCTACTTTCCGCTGTTTTGTGACTTTAATGAGCAGATGAACTCGCTGGAACAATTAAGTCTTTAGCCAATGGAAAAATTTGGTTTATCAGCAGAAGTAATTCAACGGATTCAATCTGTTTTTAGAAGTTTTGAAGAAGTTGAAAAGGTAATTCTGTTTGGGTCGAGAGCAACCGGCAATTTCAGACCAAACTCCGATATTGATATTGCACTGAAAGGAGAGCATTTAAGTAACCGAACCTTATTGAACATTGAATCCCAACTCGATGATTTGTTGCTGCCGGTTAAGTTTGACCTTTTTATTTTTCACCAAATTTCAAATCCTGATTTTATTGAGAATATCAACTCAACAGGCATTGAGATTTACACATCAAAATAGTTATGCAACATTGGTTCAGTGGCATTGCCTTCGGTTTGTTTTTTTTATGTGCAACCCAGCATATTTCTGCCCAAAAAATTTCAACTGAAAATCTTCGCAAGCACATTTATTACCTTGCCGATGACAAACTGAAAGGACGCGCCCCCGGAACAGGTGGCGAAACAAAGGCTGCAAATTATGTGGTGAAGTATTTCACCGAATATGGTTTGGAACCCAAAGGCAGTAAAGGTTTTTTTCAGCCGTTCACTTACAGGCAATCGCTGAACCCACACGACACAGCACACACTCAAGGCAAGCAGCGAAAAGGCAAAAACATTGTTGCATTTTTAAACAATGATAGACCTTACACAGTTGTGATTGGCGCACACTACGACCATTTGGGCGATGATGGCAGAGGCTCGTCATTAGAGAAAGACTCGAAGGGGAAAATCCACAATGGCGCTGACGACAATGCTTCGGGAACTGCCGGTGTGATGGAACTTGCACGCCACTTTGCCACCAACGGAGTTAAAGAGAAAGTAAACTTCTTGTTCATCTGCTTTTCGGCAGAAGAAGCGGGTTTGATTGGTTCAAAGTTTTACACCAACAACCCCTCCATTGATTTAAGTTCGGTTTCATTCATGCTGAACATGGACATGGTGGGCAGGTTGGTTGACTCCACCAACAAACTGTTAGTTTTTGGAACGGGAACTTCTGATGTTTTTGAAGAAAAATTGAATGCCTTAAACCGCAATCGCTTTCAGTTGGTTTTCGATTCATCGGGCGTTGGTCCATCCGACCAAACTTCGTTTTACCTTAAAAAAATTCCGGTGCTGCATTTTTTCACAGGGCAACACAGTGACTACCACAAAAGCACCGATGATGCCGACAAAATCAACTATGAAGGTGAAGCGAAAGTGCTGGAGTTTATGATTGATTTGATTGACGACTTTGCCGAGCAGCCCAAACTCAAATTTTTTGAAACACGCACAAAAGACAGTGGCGCAAAGTCAAGTTTTAAAGTAACGCTCGGCATTATGCCCGATTATGGTTTTCAGGGAAAGGGCTTGCGCATTGACGCAGTGAACAAAGACCGCCCCGCAGAAAAAGCGGGCATCAAAGGCGGTGATGTGGTTACAAAAATCGGAACGTTCGCCATTGAAAATATCTACGATTACATGAAATGTTTATCAGGTTTCAACAAAGGGGATGCCGCTGAAATTGAGTTAATGCGCGATGGCAAACAACTGCTCTTGAAAGTGATTTTTTAATCACATCAGCATTGCTAAAGCATGTGTTGAGCAAGTTCAAAGTGATTTAAAAATTGGTAAATACTGTGGTGTTTTATTCCGGCAGTTTGACTATTTGATGCGCTTGCAACAGATTTACTGAAAACATGTTTCCCCCATTATGAAAGCTATAGTTTGGTTGCTGAAGGTTGTTGCGGTTGTGGCATCGGTTGTGGGCTTGTGCTTGATAACTGTTGTGTTTTTTCTTAACTCGAAGCAAGAGGAACTTGTGCAGCAAGGCATTGGATACTACAATGAATTGATTGCCGGAAAGGTGGAGGTGAGCAAAAGCCGCATAGCCGTTTTTCAAAACTTTCCCTACATATCCATTGACCTGAAGGGTGTGAAACTATACGAAGCCAAAGCAGACACCAACGCCATTGTGCGAGTTGATGATGTGTATGTAGGCTTTGACCTTGCCGGAATTTTGAGCGGAACATTTGAAGTGAAAAAAATTAAGCTCAAGCAAGGCGAAGTTTTCATCAGGGCTTATGCCGAAGGCTCCTACAATGTGATGAATGCAATTCAGTTTTTGAACGAGAACCCGCCCGATACTTCAGCTTCGCCCATTGCATTGAATATGAAAAGTTTTGTTGTGGAAAACATACGCATTGTGAAAACTGCCGATGCAGATAAAACAACCATTGATGCTTTGTTGCAGAGGGTGAGCACTTCATTTAAAAAAACGAATGAGTTTTTAGTAGCCTCGGTAAAGGGCGATGCCAAATTGAGCGTGTCGGTGAATGACTCGGTTTATGTGAGCGAAAAGCCTGTGTTTATTAACACCAGTATAAATTTTAATAATGCAGAGCAATTACTCACCATTGCGCCATCGGAGTTGAAGCTGGAGGGAGTGGCATTTACACTTTCGGGCAAGGCAGATGTTGATGATGACATGAACTTAGACCTGAACATTAAGGGAGAAAAGGAAGATTTCTCGTTGCTGATTGCACTTTTGCCCGATGATTTGGTGCAGTTCATGAAGCGCTACCGAAACGCAGGAAACATCTATTTTGATGCTCGCATTTCGGGGAAGAGTGTTAACGGCAACAAGCCGATGGTTACTGCCAGGTTTGGTTGCAAAAACGGATACTTTAAGAACACCAACGTTAACCGCACATTAGATGATTTATCTTTTGCAGGCTACTTTACCACAGGCACTAAAGCCGATTTATCAAATTCGGAATTCAGGCTGCTAAACCTGAATGCGCGCCCCGAGCAAGGTGTGGTGAAAGCGAATTTGATTCTCCGGAATTTTAAAGACCCTTATGTGGATTTGAAAGTGTTCACCGACTTTGACTTGCAGTTCCTTGCAGATTTTTTGCAGTTGAGCGCCATACAAAACCTTAAAGGGAAAGTGATGCTGGATGTGAATTACAATGAACTTGTGGACATCAATAATCCTGCAACAACCCTGCAAGGCGTGAAGCAGGGCATAAACAGCAAGCTCACGGTAAGGAACTTAGAATTTAAAATTCCCGGCTATCCGCTTACGCTGAAAAACATCAATGCCAGCGCCACTATGGACAAAGGCAGATTGATTTTAGACAGCCTTTCTATGAATGCGGGTAAGTCGGATGTGATGCTGAAAGGCTATTTGAGCAACCTTCCGGCAATGCTGCACAATGAGCCGAAGCCGGTTGAAATTGGCATTAACATTCAATCAAACCTTATTGATTTTTACAGCCTTACAAATGTGGACAGCGCAAGGGTGAAGCCTTTCAAAGAAAGCATGACCGGTTTTCGGGCGGGCTTTAAGTTTGTGGGCGATGCACAACAACTAAAGTCCTTTAAGTATTTACCCAAAGGCGAATTCCATTTAGAGGATTTTTATGCCAAGTTGAAAAACTATCCGCACACATTTCACGATTTTGATGCCCGCCTGCACATCACCGATGAGGAGATTGTTGTAAAACATTTTGATGGTGAAATTGACAACACCGATTTTCACCTTGTTGCACGTGTTTTTAATTATCCAAAGTGGTTTAGGGACAAGAAAGACGGTGTGAGTAAAATTGATTTCAACCTTACATCCAATCACATTTATCCTGCCAATTTGCTCACTTACAATGGTGTGAATTACTTGCCCGAGGAATATGGCAAAGAAGATGTGAAGCAACTGCGCATGAAGGGCGATTTGACTTTGAATTACAAGGAAGATAAAATGAAAGCCTTTGATTTAAACCTGATGGAATCAAAAGCGCAGCTCACCCTTCATCCGCTGAAAGTGGAAGAGTTGAGCGGAAAAATTCATGGCGAGCAAGGTGTGATTAGCTCCGATAACCTTCGGGTGCGCATGGGCAACAGCGATGTGGCGCTTACGATGAAATATCACTACGGAAAGGAGCTGAAGCTGCAAGAGAATTTCTTTAAGTTAAAATCGAAGTTTTTGGATTTTGACCAGCTTAGCAATTACAACAAGCGCCCGCAGACCGATGAAAATGACATGAAAGTGCATGAAGACTCCTTCAACATTTTTCACCTGCCATTTGCAAACAACACCCTGAGTTTTGATATTGAAGGAATGCAGTATCATAAACTGAAGTTGGGTAACCTGAGTGGAAGGCTGCGCATGCGCCAAAATCACTTCTTGTATATTGACACCCTTGCCATGGACATTGCCGGTGGACACATTGATTTATCAGGCTACTTTAATGGAAGTAATCCTGAAAAAATTTATTTCTCGCCAAATTTCACCATCAAGCATGTTGACTTAAATCAGGTGATGATTAAGGCGGATAACTTTGGGCAAGCGTACGTTTTGAACGATAACATTAAAGGGCAGGTTTCGGGCAAATTGAAAGGCACATTGCGGATGTACCCTGATTTGTTTCCCATCCTCAGCGAATCGGATTTGGAGCTGGATGTGATGCTGAAAAACGGAACCATAGTGAACTTTGCACCATTGCAGGTGGCGGCTGATTTCTTCCGCGATAAAAACCTGCGCTATGTTAGGTTTGATACATTGCAGAATGTGTTTACAATTAAAAACAGCGAACTTACTTTTCCGGCAATGACCATCAATTCTTCGTTGGGCTTTATTGAAGTTACGGGAAGGCAAAACATGAACAAGAGCCTTGATTACACTTTGCGCATTCCATGGGCGCTGGTAACCAATGTTGCGGTGAACAAGTTGTTTGGCGGACGAAACAAAAATGAAGTTCCTGAAGACCAGATAGATGACATTGTGAAGCGCGATGAAACTAGGAAAACCCGCTTTTTAAGCATTCAGGTAACGGGAACAACCGACAACTACAAAGTTTCACTTGCGCGGAAAAAATAGGAGCATCTATAACTGTGTAAAAGTCTTTTGCTTGAACACAAAGTAGCTGAGCAGAATTGATTTACGGTGAACGGTGTGTGGGACTTCAAACTTGGCATGGAAAGTTTTCCTTTTTGCAAGCAATGAAGGAATGGAGGCGTAGAACGAAAAATGCGCTTTGAGAGCCGACCGAAGGTTGGAGCAGATTTGAGAAATGCAGGCAAGAATATAAGTAATGAGACAAGTATTTAAGTGGGCAATAACTTGCACCAAAAGGGGACTTTTGGGGTAGATGGCAATGAAGCTGAAGGGGGGTTACACCTGCATCTAAACAAATCTTCCGGTTTCAGCATCACACAATCCATTTTCCAAGCTCCGCCATTCATTTTCTGCTGCTCAAAGTCCATTTGCAAACGATTTTTGCCCTTTTCTTACTACAGATTATCCATTTTTTGCATAAAACCATCCCTTGCCCATCACCAATCATTAGCTTTCTGCATTTCAAAATCAATATCCCCCTCAATATAATTAACTCCTAAAGTCCCTTAATCTTCTCCTAAAACAAAATAATTAACTCCTAAAGCTAAATAATCTTCCCCTAAAAGAAAATAATCAACCCCTAAAATCAAATAATCTTTTCCTAAAACAAAATAATTAACTCCTAAAGCTCCATAATCTTTTCCTAAAACAAAATAATTAACTCCTAAAGCCTCATAATCTTATCCTAAAATGAAATAATTAACTCCTAAGCCCTCATAATCTTCTCCTAAAACAAAATAATTAACTCCTAAACTCTCATAATCTTCTCCTAAAAGCAAAAATTCAAATCCTAAAGGCACTTATCCAAAACCTCAGTTAAGGGAATCAACCTCCGGCTAACCCAAGTTCACATATTTCACAATGAATTTTCATTACGTCAGGCGCAATGAATAAACATACACAAGCGCACTTCTAAAACCATTCATCGCTTCCGCAAACACAATTCACATCACCACAGCTAACCATCAACCACGCACTGCCACACCTGCAAACATCCATTTCATCACTTCTCAAAGAATCCCTTTTCATCATCGCCAAAAACCATAGGTTTGCCACAACAATTACATTATGCGTCAGGACCTTTATCAACATCACGACTACTATTTGATTGATGACCTGCTCAGCGGTGAACAAAAGCTCATTCGCGAAAGCATCCGCAGCTGGGTGAAAAAGGAACTCAGCCCCATCATTGAAGACCATGCCCAGCGCGCAGAATTTCCGCGCCACATCGTTAAAGGGCTGGGCGAAATAGGCGCATTCGGTCCAAGCCTGCCTGCCGAATATGGCTGTGGCGGTATGGATGAAATTTCCTACGGCATCATCATGCAGGAACTCGAACGCTGCGATTCGGGTATTCGTTCCACCGCATCGGTGCAAGGCTCGCTGGTCATGTATCCCATCTATAAATACGGCAGCGAGGAGCAGCGCAAAAAATACCTTCCCAAACTTGCCAAAGGCGAACTGTTTGGTTGCTTTGGCTTAACCGAACCTAACCACGGCAGCAACCCCGGGGGCATGGAAACCAACATCAAAGACCAAGGCGACCACTACCTGCTCAATGGCGCCAAAATTTGGATTTCAAACGCACCCTTTGCCGACATTGCAGTGGTGTGGGCGAAAAATGAAAACGGAAAAATAAAAGGCTTGATTGTGGAGCGCGGCATGGAAGGTTTCAGCACCCCCACCATGCACGGCAAGTGGAGCTTGCGCGCCTCAGCCACCGGTGAATTGGTTTTCGACAATGTGAAAGTGCCCAAGCAAAACCTGCTGCCCAACATCGAAGGCTTGAAAGGTCCATTGGGTTGCCTGTCATCTGCCCGCTACGGCATTGCTTGGGGCGCCATTGGCGCAGCGTTAGATTGCTACGACACCGCACTGCGCTATGCCAAAGAGCGCGTTCAGTTTGACAAACCCATCGCAGGCTTTCAGTTGCAGCAAAAGAAACTTGCCGAAATGATTACCGAAATCACCAAAGCACAACTGTTAGTGTGGCGCTTAGGCGTGTTGAAAAACGAAGGCAAAGCCACCCCCGCGCAAATTAGCATGGCAAAACGCAACAGTTGCGAAATGGCGCTGAGCGTGGCGCGCGAATCGAGGCAAATTCTTGGCGGCATGGGCATCATGGGCGAATACCCCATCATGCGCCACCTCATGAATTTAGAAACCGTGGTAACCTACGAAGGCACACACGACATCCACTTACTCATCACCGGACAAGACATCACCGGCTTCAACGCCTTTGTGTAATGCCTAATGGTTTTAATCTTTAAGTCAATCATCTCATGTCTGTAAACATCAACAACATCAGCGTTATTGGCGCTGGAACAATGGGCAATGGCATTGCGCACGTTTTTGCCATGAACGGCTTTCAAACCAACCTCATTGATGTGTCGGAAGCCGCGCTCCAACGCGCCCTGCAAACCATCGAAAAAAACCTCGACCGCATGGTTGCCAAAGGCGCAATTGCTGCCGATGCCAAAGCGCAAACACTTGACAACCTCAAAACATTCACCGTCATTGACGCAGGCTGCGCCAATGCCCATTTAGTGGTGGAAGCCGCCACCGAAAATGAAGCGCTGAAACTTTCCATCTTCAAAAAGCTGGATGAAGCAACACCGCCAAACTGCATACTTGCCTCCAACACCTCTTCCATTTCCATCACCAAAATTGCAGCCGCCACCCAGCGCCCCGGCAAAGTAATTGGCATGCACTTTATGAACCCCGTGCCGGTGATGAAGCTGGTGGAAGTAATCAGAGGGTATGCTACACACGATGCCACCACCGCGTTAGTCATGCAGCTTTCCCAAACACTCGGTAAAACACCTGTTGAGGTAAACGATTATCCGGGCTTTGTGGCAAACCGAATTTTAATGCCCATGATAAACGAAGCCATCAGCACTTTGCACGAAGGTGTTGCAGGGGTGCATGAAATTGACACCGTAATGAAACTCGGAATGGCACACCCCATGGGTCCGCTTCAGCTTGCCGATTTCATTGGTTTAGATGTTTGCCTTGCCATCATGCGTGTGTTGCACGAGGGTTTCGGCAATCCAAAATATGCACCATCTCCGCTGCTGGTAAACATGGTAACCGCAGGTTTCCTTGGCGTGAAATCGGGCGAAGGGTTCTATGTGCATCAAGCCGGCAGCAAAGATTTAATGGTAAGTACGCGATTTAGTTAAGCAGATTTGCTAATATCGTTCTGCGCTATGCGAGTCCTTTTCACCTTAACTGCGTGGATGCTGTTTCAACTCATTCATGCCCAACAACTACCCGCCCGTTACTATAAGTCGCTTGGCACAGTAAACTATTATGAAGGGAACTTTTTAGATGCCGTTTATGCCCTGCAAAAAGCAATTGCCCTCGACCCTGCCGACCGCGAAGCTCATCAACTTTTAGCCACGGTTTACGATTCGGTGGGCGATAAAAATCTTTCGCAAAAAACAAGAGTGCGCATGCAGGCGCTGAAAGTTTCTTTCTCCCGCAATTCGCCCGAGGTGGAAGTGCCTGCATTGAAAAACGATTTGCGCGCATTGGGCAACGACTACTACAATCGCGGGCTTTACGACTCGGCAGTTTTCTCCTACACACTGCACCTGAAAAGTTTCAAAGACGACACTGCTGCATTGTTTTTTCTTGCCAACTCCTATTTCTATCTAAGCGATTACCAAAATGCAATTGAGCATTATGAGCAACTGCTAAGCAAAGACAGGCAGCGAGCCGATGTGTATAATTTGCTTGGCGTTTGCAATAAGTCGCTGAAAGATTACATGAAGGCGCGCGATTACTTCAGGCAGTGCCTGATTAAGGACGAAAACTATGCCGTGGCGTACTTTAATTTGGGCGAAACACACTTTGCTTTGGAAGATTACAGGCTTGCCGAAGTGAATTTCGAAAAGGCTTATCGCCAACTGCCAAACGATAAAGCTGTAATGTTGATGCTTGCAAAATCAAGCAGGCAAAATCAGCGGCATGAAAAAGCGGCAGATGTGTTGAGAACCCTTTTGCTGCGCGATTCCACACTTGCGCCTGCAAGTTTTGAACTCGGTCAGGTTTATTTTGAATCCAAGCGGTTTGCCGATGCCGCTAAGTGTTTTCAGCAATCGCTCAGGCACGATAGCAACCCATCGGTGCTGATGTGGTTGGGCAACAGTTTGTTTGAACTGAAAGATTATGTTGCGGCATTCCCGAATCTGAAATCCTCTGCAGATGCCTTTCCCGAGCGCAAAGAACTTCAACACAAAACCGCATTTGCTGCAAACGCAACAAAGCAATTTGCCACAGCCGAAGCATACGCAATGCGGGCAATAAAAATTGATGGAAACTACAAGCCCGCCTACGAACAGTTGGTGGAAGCCTGCAAAGGTTTAAAGCGCAAAAAGGATGTGAAAAAGTATAGCCAAATGTTAGAGCGCATGTGATGTGCGCTTACCAAACATCCTCACTTTGCGCTTTCGATGGTTTGCTTTTCACCTTGTAGAAGGTTTCGTTGCGCAGGTATTTTGTTTTCAATAACGGGCATATTTTATACCGCTCATCTTTAGTGTCTTCATAAAGCGCAGCAAGTGTTTCAAACACATTCGTAATGCCTATTTTATCGCACCATTCAAACGGACCAAACGGATAATTGGTGCCTAATTTCATTGCACGGTCAATGTCTTCAATGCTTGCAGTGCCTTCTTGCAAAGTGTAGCAAGCTTCGTTGATAATCATGAAAATTACACGTGTCTTCACCATGCCCACTCTGTCTTCCACCGGCATAAACCTGATGCCAAACTGCTGCATGAGTTTTTCCAAATCAGGCGTTTCAAACTTTCGGAAAAGGCTGACTTCCCAAACCGGATTGCTTAGAAACGAAGGCAGCGCATTGATGCCAAACAACTTGCAGCGCACTTTCACGCCTGTTGCATAAACAGCCTCAGCAAGTTGGAGTTTCAATGCACTCACAAAAACCGGCTTGTCGCGCATCGAAGCAAACTGGGCAAGGCTTTCGGTGTCATCATCAAAATTCAGGTCAAACAGCACATCAAATTCTTCAAAGTTCTCTTCATCGCCATCGCTGATTTCCACTTCAATGCCTGGCGCATTGGTTTGAAGCAATGTTTTTAATGCCTGTGTTCGTTCTAAATCCCCAATGGCTAAAATCTTCATTTTGCTACTTTGCGCACAAATAAAGCAATATGACAGAAAAGAAAATTATTCTAACCGATAAAGCGCCAGCGCCAATTGGTCCATACAGTCAGGCAGTTCAGTTTGGCAATGCATTGTTTGTTTCGGGGCAAATTCCCATGAATCCGCAAACCAATGAAATCATCCGCTCCGACATTAAATCGGAAACCATGCAAGTGATGGGAAACATCTATGCAGTGCTTTCTGCGGCAGGCTATGGTTTTGAGCATGTGGTAAAGGCAACAATTTTCATCACCGACATGGATCAGTTTTCCGACATTAATGAAGTTTATGGTAAGTATTTCCAAATCAATCCACCCGTCCGCGAAACCGTGCAGGTGGCACGCTTACCCAAAGATGTGAATGTTGAGATTTCGGTAATTGCTATTAAGTAAAGCGCATTTACTGAATGGCAACACGCACCGAGGTGCGACTTAGCTGGTTTGAAAGTTCCAACACATAAACACCTTTAGCCACATCTTCCACCGGTATGCTCAGCAGTTGGTTGCCGACATTTCCTTTATGTGCAATGCTTTTGATAACCTGCCCGATAGTGTTGTATAGCCTAACCGTTAGCGTTCCCCCTTCGGGGTTGTTGATACTCACGTTCAACTTGTCATTAGCAGGAACCGGATAAACATTCAAAACCGAAATAGCTTGCTCATCGCCAATGCTCAAACATGCCTCCACAAAAATTGTAATGGAGGCGGCTCCAATGCAGCCGTCAGATGATTTGCCGGTAACGGTGTAAGTTGTTGTAGCTGATGGCGTTGCTGTTGGGTTGTGGCAGTTTCCGCACGAAAGCCCAATGGGAGGTGTCCAGCCGTAGCTTTCATATTTATCACCCACTTCCAAATCCACGCGCTGTTCGCGGCAAATGGTGGTGTCATTTCCGATGGAAAGCTGGCGAATGGTGTCTAAACCAACCACAACGGTGTCTGTGAAAATGTTTCCATTAATATCCACCACCTGTACATAGTATTTTCCGGGTCCAAAAACCGTGTTAATTGAATCGCGCAAACCATCATGCCATAAATAAGATTTGTAACCCGGACCTGCTTTGAAGGTGAGTACACTCGAAACGCATAGTGAAGTATCGGGTCCAAGGTCGGGCTGAACGCATGGGGCTGCAAAAACATCAATAGTGTCGCTAGCATTACTACAACCATTATCCAAATGCACGCTAACTTTGTAATCCCCGATTGTTGGGAAGCTAAAAAGTGCAGCAGAATCGCTTTGGCTCACGAGTGCTGCACCCCCTTGAGCACTCCACACATAACTTGAAATGCATGATTGCTTTGGAGTGATATTGTATAGTACGCTTGAACTCATTAAAGTTGAACTGCACACAGTATCTAATCCGGATATTGTAACAGGTTTTAGTAGGTAGTTAGAGGTGAAGGTGGGTAGATTAGAATAAACAAAACTTCCGCTAACCAGTTGAATTCCTTGCTTGTTGTAACTACATGCGATTCCTTGCTTATCAGGGAACTCAATGTAAGGTACATTTGTTTTTAAATTTTGCGGAGGCCAAATTTTATCATAGGCAACATAAATTTTGCCATCGGAGGCTAACTGACAGCCACAAAGCGGATAAGGATGAACTGGCGTATCAACTTGGAATTTTGTGGCATAGATTTGCTGAGCATTTTCAGACCTTAAATCAAATTGAAAAAACGCATAAGGGATTGTAGAACTTCCATATCTGGTTGCGTACAAAAACTCTCCACTTGGTGAAAACTCTGCTCCGCAGTATCCAACCGAATGGCTGCCTCCAAATTTCAGGTAATCAGTAATAACACCGGTCTGGTTATTGAACTTCATAACTAAAATGGTATCTCTGTTTAGCAAAGGATTTGCGAGTAATCTTCCATCAGCAGATGCTTTAATAACCTGAGCCCCATCTTCTGGTCCGCCCGAATACTGCATTCTGGAGCCAGCCGTACTAAGAACAGGCGTTGTGTTTAATCCGTTAGAATCTATCAAATAACTTCGATAGACATCATTGTAACGCTCCTTTATCACCAACCAAGTAAAGCGATTGTTACAATGCCTGATTGATGTCATTTTTTCGGTGCATTGAGCAGATGAAACGAGAAGAGTGTTTTTAGTGCTGGTTACTCCTCCCAGTCCAAAGTTTAATGACATGTCAATAACAGAATATGTGATGCCGCCTGATAATCCTACATCATAGGAGCTTGTTACAAAAAGATAGTACTGATGTTTGATAGCCGGGTGTTGAACAATCACATGTTGAGTTGATGATAAATTTCCGGCTAACCCTGTGCCGTTTTGCATCACATTCCCAAATCTGTCATAAACTCGAAATCCTTCTGTATAGAAAACAAGGTTCCCATTTGGGTCGGCAACAGAAGCAGAGGCTTGTGAACGTTGATTTGAACTTAAAAATGGAGTTGGGGGAGATGTTTTAAAATTTAACCCAGCACCTTCTCCAAATGTCCAAACATCTGTTTGTTTGGGGCTACAATTATCACAAACACAATCGGGGTCAAAACAATCTACAAGGTCATCCCCATCATCATCAATACCGTTATCGCAAATTTCAATGCAAGGATTACAAACAAACACCCGAACCGAGTCGGTGGTGTCGCAGCAGGCGTTGCTGCAAGCAATCAAGTGAACCCAATACACACCATTTGCAGGGAACGAATACGAGAAGTTGGTGGTAGTGCCCACCTGAATGCCATTCACAAACCAACGGTAATTGTTGGCTCCTGTACTTGTATTGGTTAGGCTATAATTTACTCCCGGAGCCACATTTGCTGTTGGTGGATTAAATTTTGCCGCTACTCCGCAATTCACCTTAATGGTGATGGTGGTGTCGTCAAAACAGTCAGGATTATTCCCTGTTGCAACCAATTTGACTTGAAATGTTCCTGCACTATTAAATATGTAGGAAGGGCTAACAGAAGTTGCAAATTGGGTTCCGTTTAAAAACCATTGATAGGAAGAAGCTCCGGCAGAACTGTTTGTGAAAGTAACTGAAGCACCAACAGCAATACTGGTAGATGAAGCTGTGAACTTTGCTGTTACCGGTGAAGGGCAAGGATTGAGGCATGAGCTACAATTCAGTAAACTGCCGCGAACATTCACCAAATGCCACACCATGCGGTCTCGCTGCCCGGCAGTATAGATTGTGCGGCAGGTTGGTTGGGTGTAGTCCATATAATTTTTATGCATATCGGGTTGGTCGGAGGTAAATCCGGAAAGCACATCAGTGGTGCAACTGTTCATGGTTCCATTGCAGGCAATGTAAGCAGTGGAAGCATCGGGCGGGGTGTCGCAAACACGGTCGCCATCGGTGAGACAATTGTTGTTCGTGCATCCTCCCTGAAAGGTGTGATACAAGCCCAGGTAGTGCCCAACCTCATGGATGGGCGTACCTGTAGCTGCGGGGGTGGAACCCATAGTGGATGCGCGAACAACAATACCGTCAATGTTGCTGCCGTGGGCAGTGGGGAAATAGGCATAGCCGCCAATGTTGCATGAGCCTTGCGAGCAAATCGTTTTAACTACCCAAATGTTCATGTAGCAGTTGGGATTCCAACGGCTTAAGTTTTTCATTTGCTGGTCTTGTGAAATATTCAAATCGGTGAGTGCCGATTGCACGCGCAAAATTCCTGTGGTGCTTTGTCCTTGCGGGTTTTGCTTGGCAAGGCAAAACTGAATGCCGGTGTTCACGCCAACAGTTGAATCATAAAGATTAGTGTTTCTAAAAGCCTGATTCATGTAATCAATTGCTTGAATTACCTGATTATCACTAATGTTTTCACTGCCTCCGTTATGAATAATGTGTACCACCACAGGAATAACAAAATCTGCTCTGCCTGATGGTTGAAGATTTCCCGATTGTGTGGCACTATATATTAGTTGCTCAATCTGATTGTGCTTTTGCAGGTTGGAAACATTTTGCAAAAAAAGTTGGTGCAATTCATCGGTTCCGCAATCAGCTTGCTGAGCAAGTGCTGTGGTGAAACCAAATGAAATTGTTAGAACTAAAGCAAACAGTTTTTTCATAACTAACGGATGATAGCACGAATGTAGGAGAGGAAAATTCAAACAACTCATCTATTTGCTCCAATTATTAATAAATGGTTTTGAAACGCATGAAATTGCTGCAAATCTTTACAAGCTAAGTTTTTGAAAGTTGAATATGTTTGCTCATATCAATCAAGCTATGGCAAGATATTCCGGTTCAGATGAAATTTTTCAACTCGTTCATTCACTTAACGCAGATGAAAAGGGATACATCAAAAAGTTGGCCAAGCGATATTCGGAACGTGAAGGGCAATTGGGTAAATTGTTTGATGTGCTTTACGAGCAAATCACCTATGATGAAAACGCACTTAAAAAACAATTTAATCATCTGCCTGTTTTAAAGGCACAACTCTTTGACTTAATCATTGATGCGCTGCTGCTTACCGGTGATGATGAAGACTATGAGGATGGACTTTGGAAAAAATATAAAACCATCAACCTTTTGCATCGGAAAGGCTTAACCGAACGTGCACTGCGCATCAACGCAAAAGCAATTGAAATGGCTTTAAGGAGTGAGGTGTTTCCTGTTTATGAACGCTTGTTAAAACAAAAGTTCAACATCGGCAGGCAGCAAATGCCACCTGAAGAATACCAAAAGGAATTGAAACACCTGCACAAAAGTCTCTCTGAAATCTACATTGCATCGGAGCAAATCAACCAATGTTACTATTGTTTTGGCGCAATGCACTTGCTGGAGGCAAAGCAGAAATCAGGATTTACGAAAGCAACTTTGCTGAAACAAATTCCCGAATTGAACGAAATTTTGAAGAAAGATTTCAACTCAAAATTTCACATCGTTAATCGCAACCGACTGAATGCTCTGGCAAAATATCATTACCTGATTTCAGAAAGCGAAACTGCTATTAAGTTATTGAACGAGTTGATTGAAATGGAGCGCAAGTTGATTGATGAAAACCATCCTGCACAGCGGAAGGAAAACTACTACTACACTTTGAATGGACTTATTTACACCTATTGCTCCATCAATAAATTTGATGAAGCATTGAAAGTAAACGAGTATGCAAGAACCCTTGAGTTCAAGAGCAAGGATTTGGAGTTTGAGCGTGATGTTTTCTTTAGCTACAACAAACTCATTTTGCTGTTTGAAATCAAAAACTTCAAGCAGGGCGAGCAATTTGCAACCGAGGCAATGAATTTAATTAACCTGAAAAGAGGTAATGCACGCTATCCGGCATTGGCAAGCATTGTTGCTTTCAAAATAATTTTTGAATGGATAAACGGCAACTTTAAACAACTATTCAAAACGCTATCAGTTGCCGATTCAATCATTTACGAAACCGGCAAGCAGGATTTCATCAAGCATCTTGAATTGGTTCATTTGTTTGTGAATTTAGATGCAGGCAACAAGGGAATTGCCGCACGCGAGGCAAAGAAGTTATTGAACAACGAAAACATCAGTTTTTCAAAAGATGAATCCAAATTGATTGCTGCAATCGCAACGTGCAATAAGAAGGAAAAAACAGACTGCTTAGACAACATGAAAATGCTTTTGAAGAATAACAAGTTGTCGCTAAAAATTTTCAATATCGTTCAACTGACTGATTTGATAAAACTTAGAAAAACTAATACTTGAGCCTATCAGGGATGGAAAAAAAATTATGATTTTGAAAAGTTCTTATCAAATCCTTTTCGGTAACAACTTTAAGGTTGTTATCTCTAACCCAATTGAGTATTTTGATATAAATTTCTTTATAGCCTTTGTAAGTCAAATCCGTAAAGAAGTTGTTGTGCCAATTGATGGTGATTACAGAATTGGAAAGATTTTGTTCTAACCATTCAAATAAAAAATTTTCTGCTTCACTTGCATTGGAAGTTTGACTGAAAAGCGTTCTGTCCATTACTTGCATTGGTACTTCAATGAAATCCAAAACTCGACTTTGAGTTAGGTTAAATGGCATAAACGGAAGTCCATAGCTATTTCTAAATCCTATTGATTTTGAAAAGCCAAGTGATGTATCTAACTGAATTCCGGCTTCTTCAATTTTGCAGAAATCCTCAACTGAAAATTTCAAAAAGTGATAGCGATTTGATAAAACTTTATCAGGAAAATGTATGAGTTCATCTGTAAACGAGGTATCAGCCATAGCCTTATGAATCCCATTTGAGTGCCCCTTACTTTTTACAATTTCTAACTGATTTAAAATCTTTTTTGACTTTATGTTATAATCCGCATTTGACTCATTTTGAATTGCCAGCCAGAAAAAGGTCGAGGTGTAATTGAAAGCCTGTTCAAGAGATAAAATCTCAGCTATATTTAGCCAATCGGGAGTGCCTAAATAGTGATTATACAGAAGTTTAGAAATTGATAACCATTTACGATTTCTAAGTGCAAACATTCCGTCCTCGTTTTTTCCTTTAAAGAGAAAGTCAATGTCATGAGTAAGGAATATACTTGACCTTCTTGCCAGACCCTTCAGATGTTTAAATTCTGAATAATGCTCACAGAAATCCTCAATCAATTCTTGAACAAAATTTTTAGCGACTATACTTAATTTGAACTGAATGGAGTTTTCCAATGGGAACCTCCCGTAATCATCTTTACTGTTTGTGAAATACTCTTGCACACAATTCGTGTAGTAGAAAATTGTACTGAGAAAATCAATTCTTTGAGTAAGTGGATTTATGACAACTCCTTGCTGATTCAAATGCTCACTGGTGTTTGTTATGTTTCTATTTAAAAGTTGGAAAAAGTTTTCTGAAAGTTGAATGGAGTGTTGCTCAGAAAATCCAATACTGACATCGCAGCTTGTAATTTCGGTTACATACTCAAAAACTACATTTTTGTTCATTGCAATTAGTTGCAACGTGTAGTAAACTATTGCTTTGTTTTGAATATCGGGTGAAAGGAAAATCTTCATTTGCGGCTTGCAAATTACGCTTCGCAGATATTACTTCATAACATTGCGTCAATCATTTGGAAAAATCATGTGCGGAATAGCCGGGTTTATTGAAACTAAAACCTCTAAAGAGAAGGCGTTGGAGACAATCGGTAAAATGCTAAAAAGCATCATCCACCGAGGTCCGGACAACAGCGCAACTTGGCAGCATGAAAATATTACACTTGGGCACAATCGCCTTTCTATCATTGACTTATCTGAAGAGGCAAATCAGCCGTTTGAATATGATGATGTAGTAATTGTGTTTAATGGAGAAATATACAATTACATTGAAGTTAGAGCGGAATTGCAGAAATTGGGTTGGAAGTTTAAAACACAAGGTGATACAGAGGTAATTTGTGCTGCATACAAGCAATGGGGCGAGAATTGCGTAAGCCACTTTGTTGGCATGTGGGCTTTTGCTTTGTGGGATAAAAAGAGCAACCTGCTTTTTTGCTCGCGCGACCGTTTCGGAATAAAGCCGTTCTATTTTTTCCAAACTTCTACAGGTTTGTATTTTGCATCAGAGTATAAAGCTTTTAAAGCACTCGAAAACTTTGATAGAACTATTAATGAAGCTCAGCTCAAGCGAAGTATTGCATTGAATTTTGTTACGTATAAAAGCGAAACTTTCTATTCAAAACTTCAGTCGCTTCAACCTGCTCATAATCTTATTCTACGAGGAGATAATTTATCGGTTTACCGATATTGGGATGTTCCACTTCAATCTCAATCAGTGCTTAGTAAGGATGATAAATTTGCTCACTTCAAGACGCTGTTTTTTGATTCAATTAAGTTGCATTCACGAAGCGATGTAAGTAATGGAATTTGTTTGAGTGGTGGCTTAGATAGTTCTGCAATTGCCTCTGCCTATTCAACAGTTTTCCCGGATTCATCTATTCAGTCATTTTCAATTTACTATGAAGGATATGGTAAAGTTGATGAACGACCGTTTGTAAATGCTGTTATTGACAAATACTCAAACATTGTACCGCATTATTTCTCTCCTCAAGATGATGATATAGCTAATTCATTTCATGATGCGGCATATAGTGCAGATGTTCCATTGCTTGGTTCATCATACATCAGTCAGTATTTTTTGATGAAGTTAGCTGCTAAGAGTGGTGTCAAGGTTGTGCTTGATGGACAAGGCAGTGATGAGTATTTGGGGGGGTATCTTCATTCGTTTTACAGAGTGCTGGGTGAACAACTCAAATCCCTTCGCATTCTTGCGTTCAAAAGTCAGCTTGATAGTCTTGCTCAACGTGAGCATTTTTCGTTTGGCAAGAAAATTGATTTTGCGCTTAAGTCAATTGCTTCATCACTGCTTGGGGAACATACCATGTATGCCTTGGAGGGCAGGAAGAATAAATCTTTGGTTGATCGTTTTGTATTTGATATTGAAGAGAAATCAACCGATAAGTTGGACAATTTTTTGTATCACATCTTAATGAATACAACCCTCCAAACTCTTCTTCATCATGAAGACAGAAATTCTATGGCATTTTCCATCGAAAGCCGGGTTCCTTTTCTTGATCATCGGTTGGTGGAGTTTGCTTTTACGTTAAGCACCGAAGACCGCATCAGCCCTAAAGCAGAAACGAAATTTATCCTTCGTGAAGGGTTAAAAGATATTCTGCCTAAAGCTGTTTATGAGCGAAAAGATAAAAAGGGATTTGTTACTCCGGGTGAAGTGGAATGGCTCAATGGTCCCCTAAAGTTTTTGCTGCATGACAACTTCGATGCGCTTGATTTTATGAATAAAAAAGAGGCGATGAAGTTGATTGATGAGTATAAAGCCGGAGATGTCAAAAATGCATCAATGGTTTGGAAACTGGCGGCAACAAACTATTGGTTGAAGAAACTTGCTTAACTTTTCTTTCTCAGCACCATGTAAAAAAACTGACTTCCATAGCAGAATGGTTTCCGTTTTGAAAGCTCATAGTTGACTTTGTTCAGTAAACTGTAAAATGGAAATTGGTGCAATATCATCATCCGGTGATTCACGCATATAATCAAGTGTAATTCCTTTGTTGAAAGCAATCAGTTGAGTGGGTGAAACACCGCAGCTTTTTTTAAGTAAATTAGGCGATAAAAAAATCTCATCTCAGGCTTATGTGGCAAACAAAGCGTTTATGTTTTAACTTCGCACTATGAGTGCATCAGAACTGGCAGTAAAAATAGAATCATTACCCGAAAAATTTCGGTTGATGGCGGAAGAGTATGTTGAATTTTTGCTTGACAAAGCGTATAAGAATGCTGTGAGTGATAGTGAGTGGAGTGAAGTTCTAAACAAAAGAGCAAAATTATCTCAAAGTGAAATTGAACATAACAGGTTGTTCACAACAGATGAGGTAAGGCAAGATTTTAAAAAGAAGATATCAGAGTTGAAGGGATGAGAGAACTTCTGATAACTGAGTTTGCGAAACAATCGCTTTCTGATAATCTAATTTTTCTTGCTCAGCAGGGTGCCTCGTTAGAAGTTATCATTCAATTACACGAAAAAATTTTATCGCGCATTGAGCAGTTATGTTCAAGTCCATTTTTAGGGCAAGGGGAAGAGTTGATTGATGGCGGATTGCATAGGCGACTGGTAGAGGGCAATTACAAGATTATCTACATAGTTACTGACCATAATATTATTGTAACCGATGTTTTTGATGCCCGCCAAGACCCTAAAAAACTCATTCGTGGAGTTGATTTATAGTTTTAAAACCTTTCCAATTTTTTCTAAGTGTGTGGCATAGCAGGATTTATTGATAAAAAATTATCGCACGAAGAAGCGGCAGTTCAAATCGGACGAATTTTGAAGACGCAACATAGTTATATTATGCTTAACATTCCTTAAAACGTTACCCTTTAAACTTTACCCCATATATTCGCATCCACGCAAAAAAAAAATTATGAAACAAATCATTACACTCGCTTTTGCACTGACGCTTGCAGTTACCATCCAAGCACAGCAATTCAACATCGGTCATCTCACAGTTTTTTCGGAAGATGGCGACAAGTTTTTTCTGATTCTAAATGGCGAACGCCAAAACAACGCAGGGGAAACTAACTTGCGTATTGAAGATTTAACAGCCACCAACTACAGCGCCAAAGTTATTTTTGAGGATAAAAGCCTTGGCGAAATCACCCGCAATCTTTTTATCACAGACGAAAGCGGTGTGTTGATGGATGTTACCTACAGAATTAAGAGAGACAAAGCAGGCAAACCCAAATTGGGGCTAATGCCGTTTTCGATTGTACCGGTTAGGCAAGGCTTTGTGCCACCTGCCAACACTGCTGTGGTGCATTTCGGGCAGCCGGCACCAGCCGTTGCTGTGGTTCCCGTTCCTGCTGCAACCACCACAGTTACCCAAACCACCACCACGCGCACAGGCACCGAAGCAGTGAATGTAAATGTAGGCTTGCCCGGTGTTGGCATGAATGTTACCATTGTTGACCCATTGTTGGGAATGGATGTGGCAACCACTACCACCACCACGCGCACCACTACCACCACCACCGGTTTTGCCGAGCCTATGCCCGGCACGCCACCCCCACCGCGCAACGTTGGCTGCAATGGCTCTTTTGCCATGAACAACAGTAATTTTCAAAGCGCTTTGGCAAGCATCAACAAACAAGGATTTGATGAAACCAAACTTTCAACAGCAAAAAGCATTGCAGGAAATAACTGTTTAAGCGCCAATCAAATTGCTCAGGTTTGTCGCACTTTTGGTTTTGAGCAAACCAAACTTGATTTTGCAAAGTTTGCTTATGGACGTTGTGCCGACCCTGCAAATTACTTCACAGTAAATGATGTGTTTGGCTTCAGCAGTAGCGTTGAAGAATTGAATCGCTTCACAAGTGGGTTTTAAAACTAATTCCCAAAAGTGTTTTGAAGCCATCGCCAAAAGCGGTGGCTTCTTTGCTTTTAGCAACATCCCATTAGTTTTGGCGTTCCTACTTAAAAGTGAAAAATGAATCTTGAATATCTAATTGATGTACTCACCTTAATCATTCCCCCAACTTTGGTTTTTCTTACTGCGTATTTTATTCTGAAAAATCAGTCGCGAAAAGAGTTGGAAATAAAAATGCTGGAGTTGAAACTGCGCGACAATAAGGAAATGAAAATCCTTCGCTTGCAGGCTTATGAACGGCTTTCGCTTTTTTTGGAAAGAATTTCACCTTACTCGGTCATTTCGCGCTGTATTGAACCGGAGATGATTAGTCAGGAATTGCAATATGCCATTGTGAAAACTATTCGCGCAGAGTTTGAGCACAACCTTTCGCAGCAAGTTTATGTAAGCGATAACGCATGGAATTTAATTGTGCAATCAAAAGATGAAATCATCAAAACCATCAACCTCATCAGCGCGCAGGTGGCAGGCGATGCTTCGGCACAGGAGTTAAGCCGATATATTTTTCAGGCTGTTGCAAACACAAACGTGCCGCTTCCTACGCAGCAGGCATTAGATTTTTTGAAGGCAGAAGCCAGAGAGCTTTTTTAAATTACTCTGTGCATGTCAAAGAAATTTACAACCGATTCAGGCATTGAAATTAAGCGTGTTTACGAGCCGGTAAATGCAGCCAACGAAGAACCCGGAAAGTTTCCTTTTACGCGCGGGGTGCACCCCGAAATGTACCGCAGTAAGCTTTGGACAATGCGCCAATATGCCGGATTTTCAACGGCAGAAGAAAGCAACAAACGCTATCACTATCTGCTGCAACAGGGTGTGATGGGTTTGAGTGTTGCTTTTGATTTACCTACCCAAATTGGCTACGACAGCGACCACGAATTAGCCGATGGCGAAGTGGGCAAAGTGGGTGTTGCCATTGATTCTATTGAAGATATGCGCACCTTGTTTCATGGAATAAAGTTGGAAGATGTTTCCACTTCCATGACCATTAATTCCACTGCTTACATTTTGCTTGCGCTCTATATTGCAGTTGCAAAGGAACAAGGTGCCGACATCAAGAAACTAACAGGAACTATTCAAAATGATATTCTGAAAGAGTATGCTGCGCGCGGCACCTACATCTATCCGCCCAAACCCAGCATGAGAATTATTACCGACATTTTTGAATACTGTAACACCGAAGCGCCAAAGTGGAATACCATTTCCATCAGCGGCTATCACATTCGCGAAGCAGGTTCCACTGCCGTGCAGGAAATTGCTTTCACCCTCAGCAACGGGAAAGCCTATTGTAAAGCCGCTATTGAAAAAGGACTTGACATCAATCAGTTTGGGCAGCGGTTGAGTTTTTTCTTCAATGCCCACAACAATTTTTTTGAGGAAATCGCCAAGTTTCGTGCAGCGCGAAGAATGTGGGCGAAAATCACTACCCAACTCGGAGCAACAGAGCCGCGTGCACAGATGCTGCGCTTTCACACCCAAACCGGTGGCAGCACCCTCACTGCACAGCAGCCTTACAATAATGTGGTGCGTGTGGCATTGCAGGCAATGGCTGCGGTGCTGGGCGGAACACAGTCGTTGCACACCAACGGATTTGATGAAGCGCTGAGTTTGCCCACTGCCGAAGCCGCAAAGTTGGCTTTGCGCACCCAACAAATTATTGGCTATGAAAGCGGAGTAACCGACACGGTGGATGCGCTTGCAGGTTCTCATTTTGTGGAAACGCTTACCAATGAAATTGAAGCCGAAGCATGGAAATATATGGAACGCATTGACGGCATGGGTGGCGCGGTAAGCGCCATCGAGCAAGGTTTTATGCAGGAAGAAATTGCGCGGGCATCATACAGCTATCAGCGCGGCATTGAAAGTGGAGAAAAAATTATTGTGGGTGTAAATAAATTCACCGAGCAGGAAAATGCTCAGCCCGACATCTTGCGCATTGATGATTCCATCCGTGTGATGCAAAGCGAAAAATTGGCAGCCCTTCGTGCAAAGCGCGATACGCAAAAAGCAAAAGATTGTTTGATGAAAATTCAAACTGCCGCAAAAGATGGAAACAACTTGATGCCTTTTGTGGTGGAAGCGGTTGAAAACAATTGCACACTTGGCGAGATTGCTACTTCGCTACGCGAAATTTTTGGAGAACATCAAGGATAGAATTAAGAAGAATGAAAACCGCGTTTCTTCCTTTGATATTGATGCTCACATTTATGTGCAGTCAACTTGCAGCGCAAAATGATGAGTTTGTTACCGATAAAAACTTCAATAATGCCATTTTGATTGCACCGGCTTTCACGGCACAGTTTCCGCTTGCCGATATGCAAAAGCGATATGGCTATAATTCTCAAATTGGAGGCTCTCTTACTTACCAAATCAGAAAGCATTGGCACATTGGCGTGGATGCAGGGTTTATGTTTGGAAACCGCGTGAAGGAAGATTCTGTGTTGGATAGAATTTCTACTTCGCAGGGAAGTTTTATCAGTGTGCAAGACGGTTCGTTGGTAAATGTGTTTTTGCAGCAGCGTGGGTTCACCGTTAAAGCCATTTTTGGTAAAACCATTTTATTCAGCAAAAAAAATCCGCTGAATCATTCAGGTTTATTGTTGCTCACCGGTGTTGGTTTTATTCAGCATAGAATTTTGATTGATGTGCGTGAAGAAATAGTTCCGCAGCTAAACAAAACTTATCGCAAAGGCTACGACCGTATGAGCAATGGACCGGTTATCTCACAATTCATCGGAGCGATTTTTCTAAAGCACAAAAAGTGGATTTCGGTATATGGCGGTGTGCAGGCAGATGTGGCATTTACTCAAAATCGCAGACCCATCAATTTTGATACACAAATTGCTGATAATGCCCAGCGAATTGATGCTTTCATCGGTGTTAAATTCGGCTGGATTATTCCGGTTTTCAGGAAGAAAGAATTGGATTAGCCTTCACTTTTCAGCTATTGAGAAGCGGATGCCTCAATTACCTCTGCGCCTTAAATGTTTCATAGTTCATATCTTAGCCTCATGAAGTATTTTTTTTCTGCCATTGTATTCAGTTTTGGAGTTCAATTTTCATTTGCTCAAAGTGAAGTTAAACCCATCACGGGTTCTTTACCCAAAGCTGCCGAAGTTAACCTTAGCGACAGCACAGCTATAGATTATCAACCTTCAGTAATCAACATCAAAGAGCAGCCCAATCCAGCCAATCACCTTAAGGTAAAAAAGGCAGAACTGCATAGGCAACGCCTGGCTCACCAGCCTGCACCTACAAAAAAAAACGCTGCGCGAGGCGCAAACGTTGAACCTCCTGTTTACGTTTCGGGCTTCAATGCAAACACACCTAATGGCACTCCAAACGACAACCACATGGCAATCAGCAACGATGGCAGAATTGTGAGTGTGGTGAACACCAACATTCGGGTGTATGACACATTGGGAAATTTGCGCAGCAATCGTTCGTTGCAAAATTTCAGTTCATCGCTGGGCACTTTCACCAACAACAGCGACCCTCGCGTGCTTTACGACCCAATGGCAGACCGCTTTATCATTATGTTCTTCAGCGGCACAATAAGCACTTTCAGCAAAATCATTGTAGCCTTTTCAAAAACCAACGACCCAGCCGGGCAGTGGAACTTGTATGCTTTGCCCGGCAATTATTTGAATGACACCACATGGAGCGATTATCCTGTGGTAAGCCTGAATAAAAACGACCTGTTTATGACCTTTAACCAATTGAAAGATGGCGAGGGTTGGCAAACCGGATTTAGGTATTCCATTATTTGGCAAGTGGATAAAAGCAAAGGCTATGCAGGCGATTCGCTCACTTTCAATTATTGGAGCAAGCCCATGTTTAATGGCAAGCCCATTTGGAGCATTTGCACTGTGATGGAGTCGGAAACGTTTGAGGATGATGAAAGCTATTTCATTTCAGTTCGTCCGGATGCGCTTTCAAACGACACAGTGTTTTTGCACACCGTAACCAATTCAGTAGCTTCCGGCAGCGCGCAATTTTCAACCCGTGTTTTGAAAAGTAATCTGGCTTACGGTTTGGCGCCAAATGCCATACAGCCCGATGGGCAACAGCTTGCTACCAACGACACACGCTCACTTCATGCCATCAAGCACAACAACAAAATTTTTTACGCCCAAAACAGCATTGTTACCTCCTCGTTTACTGCCGGAGTTTATTTGGGAACAATCGAAAATCCCGCTGATGCCAACCCTGTTGTTACAGCTCAAATAATTGGTTTTGACACACTGGATTTGGGCTATCCTTCTATGGCGCATATTGGAAAGGGAAATGCCGATTTCAGAACGTTGTTGACTTGTTCCTATGTTTCAAAAAATCAGTTTGCCGGCACAGGGGTTTTCTACATCAACAACAATGGCGAGGTGTCGGATATGTTGGTGGTGCGCAAAGGCGATAACGACATTAATGTGTTGGTGGATACCATTGAGCGCTGGGGCGACTACACCGGCATCCAGCGCAGATACAATGAGGACTTTACTGCATGGTTGAGCGGTTCATACGGAAGGTCGAATAAAAATTATGGCAGTTGGGTGGCGAAGGTTACGGTTGAGGATACCGTGTTTATTTCTTCGGTGAAAGCTGTGCCTGCGGCATCAAATGTTTCGGTTTATCCGAATCCTGCCCTTGACCGTTTTGCTGTTGAATTTGAAACCGCAAAAGATAACCTAACCCGGATTTCACTGCTTGATGCGCAAGGGCGGGTGGTAACAGTGCTATTGCAGGATAGGCTTAAGCCCGGAATAAACAGGTTTTCATTTAACACAGGCGTGTTGCAGGCAGGGGTTTACACTTTGCTGATTGAGGAAAACGGCAAGCAACATGTTGCTAAGCGGGTTGTTGTGAAGTAAATCGCCCTTCAAGGCTTCACACACGCTTTTTAATCCTTCACACACGCCCTTCAAGGCTTCACAGACGCTATTCAAGGTTTCACACATGCCTTTCAAGGCTTCACACACGCTATTCAAGGTTTCACACATGCCTTTCAAGGCTTCACACACGCTTTTTAATCCTTCACATGCACTCTTCAAGGCTTCACACACGTTTTTTAATCCTTCACACATGCCCTTCAAGGCTTCACAGATGCTTTTCAAGGTTTCACACTTGTGTGGAGGTGTAAAAAGTTAGTGTGGAGGTGTAAAAAGTGAAAGTTTTAGCCTGAAAAACGGATGCGGTTGTTAAAAGCATAATGCGGTTTAATGAAACAAAGTTCATTTACAACCACGGTTGCCGCATATTTTGTTACTGCTCCCAACCCGTAAGCGTTAGCTTTGAACAGCAAGAAGATGAAAACATTACAGCTTCAACTTCCTGAGTGAAGGCGCAAAAAAGTAGGTTGCACCCACCACAAACAAAGTAACCGAGCCGCCAAAAATTACGGCAGGCACCAAGCCAATCAACCGGGCAGCCAAGCCGCCTTCAAAATCCCCAATTTCATTGCTTGACTTAATGAATATGCTGTTCACCGCCCCAACCCTCCCGCGCATGTTATCGGGGGTGAAAAGCTGAAGAATGGTGGAGCGGATAATTACACTCACATTATCGAAAACACCACTCATAAACAAAAAGAAAAACGAAAGCCAGAAGTTTTCGCTCAGCGCAAAACCGATGATGCAAACGCCAAAAAGCGCAACACTGCCCAGCAGATTTCTTCCGGCATGGAGTGTGGGCGGAAAGTAAGCCATTGCCAAGCCGCAAACCCCCGAGCCAATAAACTGCGCTGTTTTCAGTAGCCCAAGCGCAGTGGGACCCACATTCAAAATATCTTTGCAAAACGCAGGCAGCAACGAGCCAACCCCACCAAACAGCACAGCAAACAAATCGAGCGTGATGGATGACACAATGGCTTGTGTGCTAAACACAAACCTGATGCCCTCGCGGAACGATTTTAAAAAGCTTTCTTTCATCAATTGCTTGTCCACAGGTTGGTCGGGGATGCGCAGCGATAGCAAAGTGGAAATCGAAACAAAGCCGGCAATCAGCCCATACACCATGGAAGGTGAGTTGGATTCCAACAACCAACCCGCCAGAAGCGGTCCAATCATTGCCCCCAAATAGAAGGTGTTGCTGCTCCATGTTGCAGCGTTGGCATAATGTTTTCTATCCACTAACCGCGCCTGAATTGCCAGCGCTAAAGGTGCAAGAAACGAGCGCGAAACACCATTCAATCCAAGCACTACATATAGCGGAAGCGCACCATATTGTTTTAGCAGTGGGGCATCGCCATTGCTGATGTAGGAAAGCAAAAACATGCCAGCCGCAAGCGTTGCAGTGAAAAGCACCAACAATTTTTTTCGGTTGAAGCGGTCGCTTGCATAGCCGGAATAAAAAGTAGTGATGATAAAAGGAATGGCTTCGCTCAAGCCGATTAGCCCAAGTGCAAGTTTATCGTTGGTGAGTTCATACACCTGCCAGCCCACAACTGTTTGCTGCATTAAAATGCCCACAGTGGTGAGCGCACGGGCAAAAAGGTAAACTCTGAAATCTCTGACTTTAAGCGATGCTAAGGCATCTTTTCCCGATGGCATGTGGGGCGCGAATATCTGTTATCGGTTTCAATTTCACATTGAAATATGCAAAGCGATAAAACAGCCTTAATCAGCTCAATCGCTTAGAAGGTAAACCCAATTTGCAAACTGTAAGTGCGGTAGTTTTGAAAGCTGCGCACCACATAATCCTGTCCTTTTTGATAGTGGCGGTTGCGGTCATTCAGTTGCTCCAATTTTTTGGTTGGGTCAGCTGAGTTGTTGACGGTTTCGGCATCTTTTTGTGTAAGCAAATTCTGGTAGAAAATGGTTGGCTTGGCAATCAAATCGCTGAATGTAAGGCGAATGATGCCGCGGTCTTTCCAAAACTTCTGGCTGATTTGCAAATCCAGCAGCGGGCGGAAGTGCTCGTACCATGCGGGGTTGCCAAGAATACCCGTAACGCTCAAGCGCTCACCGGCTTGGTTGTAAAGTAAACTCACACCGGTTCCAATTCTGGGGTGTTGGTAGCTCAATCCCAAGTTGATGATGTATGGTGATTGCCCCATCATCGGGCGTCTGATTTCATCGGCAGCAAGGTTTTGCACATTGCGCAAATCCACACGGCTGTATATGTAAGCAACATTAGCGGTGAAGGTGAGGTCTTCCAGTTTCTTGGTAATGAAATCTAAGTTCTTTCTGATTTCCAATTCCACACCAATCAGGTTTGCAGCAGCTGCGTTTGAATAAGCAAAAATATCCACGCCTCCGCCCGAAAGCGCTGCAAGCTCAATGGTGTTTTGGAAGCGCTTGTAAAACACACTGGCATTCACTGCCTGCCCTCTGCCCAAGAAGTATTCAAAGCGCAGGTCGGCATTGTGGATGAACGTTTGCAGCAAGCCCGGATTACCCACCAATTCATTTTCAGTTAAGAAATCGTAGTAGCGGAAGGGCGCACATTCACGAAACTCGGGGCGGCTCATGCTTTGCGAATAAGACGCGCGCATGTTCATGCTTTCGTTCAGCTTAAAAATGAGGTTAAGCGAAGGCAAAAGCGGAAAACGTGTTTTCACATTGCCAAGCGAATCAGAAGCATAAGCCCCTGAAAAGTAGTTTTTGGTGTAGGTGGTGTCCACATATTTTCCGATGAACTGCGGCTGGAAATTTTCATCCAAAATGATGTTGCCATTTTCATCGCGCACAAGGTCCACTTCAATTTTGTTGGCAGAAGTAAGTTGCTGAGTGAAGTATTCAAAACGGAAGCCCCAAACTGCTTTTAGCCATTTTGCAATGTTGTTTTCCATCATGGCATAAGCCGCATAGGTTGACGATTGCGCGCGGTATTGGTCTTGCGGAAATGCAACCTGCTCAAATGCTAGTAAACCATTTTCAAAATTTTGCTGATTGATGATAGAGTCAATAGGCAGAGCACGCAGTGGAGACGACTGTCCAAACCTTCTGCGCACAAAAAAGTTTCGGGCTTCAAAATCGCGGCTGCGGTTTTGGTAAAAGCCGCCCACGCGCACATTCTGCTTGGCGCCATACACTCGGAATGGAACTGTAAGTTCTGTTCCTGCATTGTAAACGCGCTCGTTCATGTAGCTGTGAAACATTGCGCCATATTTTGGGTCGCTTCCGCCATTCAATGGTGGAAGGTTTAGCAAATAACCTGATGTGTCGCCAAGGCGCTGGTCATAAGAATAGCGTTTGGTGGCAGGTTGGTCGCGGTTCAAAAGTGTGATGCCTGCATTCCAGCGAATTTTAATGTCGTTTTTGCCAAATGAGTGGTCGCCAATCAAATTGGATGAATAAACCCGCGAACTGGTAAATTCAAGATTGGTTCTGATGATGTTCACATCGCTGAAATAGGAGGTGCCATCACGAACGATGGTGTTGTCGTCAGAGTTTATGGTGTAAACATTTTTCCATGAAATGCGGTGGCGGTTTTTAATCACCACACTCAGGTTGGCAAGCAAAGCTGCATTCACCGAGTTGTTGTAAGTTTCGTCATTAAACGAAAGGTATGGCGAGCCATCGGCATCTTGCCTGTCGCGCGTGCCTTCAGTGAAGCGCAGCGTGTTGGAGTAGGTGAGTGCTACAATTCCCCCAAACTGAAAATCCTTTTTGCGCAGCGCATAGCCACCACTCAGTTGAATGCTTTGCCCAGGGTATGCAATCATGTTTTTGCGCGGCTGCCAGCTGTTTTTAGCAAACTGCTTTCCGTAGGCATTGCGCGCGCTGTCTTTGGTTTGGTATTGAAAATCAAGAATAGAAGGAAAGTTGTTAGGCAGTGTTCGTGCGCCATTATCAAAACCAAGCCAATCGGTTTTGCTGCCTTCGTAATTATTAAACTTGCGGAAAGTGGTTTGTTCGGTGAAACTTATGCCGTAATTGATGTTGAAGAAGCTTTTCTCCGGAATGTCGCGCGTATTCAACTGAATTAAACCGCCTGCCCATTCACTTGGCAAATCGGGTTGCCCTGTTTTCATAATCAAAATGTTATCCAACACATTGGAAGGGAAAATGTCGAATGCGAATGATTTTCGGTCAGGCTCGGTGCTGGGCAGAATCACACTGTTCAGCATTGCCATGTTGTAGCGGTCGGCAAGCCCGCGGATAACTGCAAATTTGCCGTCTTGAATGGTGGCTCCACTCACCCTTTTCAGCGCATCGCTACTGCTGCGGTCGGGGCTGCGTTTAATGTCTTCGCTCGAAATTCCACTTTGAATCACAGTGCTGTTTTTCTGCATAATGAAAATAGCGCTTTGTGTTTCGCGCCTTGCTTCGGCAACAATCACCACTTCGTTCAGGTCGGTGCTTTCCTCTTGCATGGAAGTGTTTAGTGTGGCTACCTGACCTGAAGTTACCTTTAAGTTTTTGTAAACTTTTTGTGTGTAGCCCATGTATTTCAGTACCACATTGTGCATGCCTTCCGGCACATTTGGAATAACAAAGTTGCCATCCAAGTCGGTTACTGCACCCATAGGTGGATTGCTGTTTTCAATCATGGCTGCAACGCCAATGAGCTCTTCGCCTGTTTTGCTGTCCACAATTTTGCCGGAAATTGTTCCTTTTTGCGCCACAACGCACAGCGATGAAACAAGCAATAAAGCGATTGAGAGAATGGTGTTTTTCATTTGTCCATTTTGTGGGCGCGAAAGTAGGGTGGGTGTGAAACGGCAATGTGAAGGTTGTGTTAATGGAATGTTACGAGAGGGAGGGGCGAGGGAGATGCTTATCCGAAGCATCAATCCGTTAAAACTTGGCAAATCAGTTTTGCTGATTTAAACTAAATAGCATTGATTTTATATTCGTTTCCGGTGAAACAAATTTTTACAAAAGTATTGCTGCTGACAGCCGCTTGGTTTCAGCTTTCAGCACAGGTTGAAAATGAGCCGAAACTGATTCAGTTCAGCGGTTTGGTGATGACAGCCGATAGCCTTGTGGCAGTACCGTTTGCCAACATTGTGATTCAAAACCGCAAGCGCGGAACAACAGCAAATGGCGAAGGTTTTTTCTCCTTTGCAGCCTATGAAGGCGACACGCTTTTTTTTAGTAGCATTGGCTACAGCCCTGCGGTTTACATCATTCCCACAGGTTTGGAAACCGATAAGTTTTCAGTGATTCAACTAATGACCCGTTCTGAATACTATTTGAAGCCAACCATCATTTATCCTTGGGGCAGCCGCGAAGCATTCAGGCAGGCTTTTTTAGACCTGAAAGCGCCCAGCGACTTAGAAGAACTTGCCCGACAGAATTTAGAGCGTGAAAAACTTGCAGCAGCAGCCCGCGAAATGGAATTGAGTGGTGATGAAGCCACCACACGCGCCATGCAAACACGTGCCATCAACTATTCTTACAAAGGTCAATTGCCACCACAAAACATCTTCAACCCCTTGGCTTGGGCTGAGTTTATCCGTGCATGGAAACGTGGCGACTTCAAGAAAAAGGAATAGTGTTTCAAATGTTTTGTTAGAGTGCCGGTATTGCTTTTCCTTCATTTGCAATAGGCATTTCACACTCTTTTTAGCTTTGCTGCGTTAAAAAACAAAATTCACACCATGTTGATGAACTATCGCATTGCGGCACCCGTTGCGCTGCTTGTAATTGTAGCAGCAATTACATCTTGCTCCAAACTCACCGAGTTGCAGGAAAGCAACCTGAACGCCTCCAAAAAGCAAACGCTTTACAATGTTGGATATGGAAATCATTCGCGTCATAAAATGGATATTGCGTTGCCCAAAAGCAGAACAGAAAACACTCCGGTGGTAATTTTTATTCATGGCGGAGCTTGGGTGCTGGGCGATAAAGGTGTTTTCAATACGGAGATTCAGCGGTTTGCCGATTCGGGTTTTGCATGTGCCACCATAAATTATCGCTATGCTTCCGAAAGTTCGGGCGTTCACCATCCCGAATTGCCTAAGGATATTCGGCAGGCGGTTGATTTCATTGCATCAAAGTCGGCAAAGTGGAAAGTTTCTCCGCAGCGTTTTGGGCTGGTGGGGCATAGTGCCGGTGGTCATCTTTCGTTGCTCACAGCTTACACCTTTAATGTGGATGGAAAAATAAAAGCCTGTTCATCGTGGGCTGGTCCGGTAGATTTTTTAGACTCGGCACAGTTAGCCATCAATGGCGCAAAAGATGTTTTTAAAGCCTACACCGGGAAAGCGCTTGCAAATTTATCCGACACCTTGCTTTATCAAAGTGCATCGCCATTTTGGGTGGTAACAGCTGCTTCGGTTCCCACCCACTTAATTTATGCCACCAGCGATGAAGTGGTGCCATACACTTCGGGTTTGAAGTTGCAGCAGCGTTTGCAAGCACTTGGTGTGGAGCATATTTTTACCACTCAGCAAAATGCTACACATGTTTGGACAGGCAGCCATTTGGAAAATGCGCGCAACACAACCTTGCAGTGGTTTAAGGCAAAGTTATAGTTTAAGCAAGTGTGGTTGTTTGCACATTTTCTTTGCTACATTTGACCGAGCGATAATTGGTCAGTGAAGCATTTTTACACCGTCTTTCTTTCCTTTCTTTTCACAATTCAGCTCTTTGCGCAGCAAGGCTTTTGGAGCAATGCAGGCGCATTGGTTTCGGTGCGCGAACAAACCTTTCTTTCCGTTCAGGGTGATGTTGTTAATAATTTTGATTCGGCATTTTATCATAACCGCGACACCATTTATGTAACCGGTGATTGGCAACACAATGCACCCAACCGCTGCTTTGATTCCATTGGAACAGGCTGGGTGGTGCTGCATGGCGAAAATCAATTTATTGAGGGTAGTTCAGTTACGCATTTTCACAACCTCATACTAACCAATCAGGGAGTGAAGTTTGGGAGTTTGGATGTGGTGGTGGACGGAACACTTTTCTTAACCGACCGCGAAATGAACATGGACACCAACACGGTTATTGTTACCAATTCATTAACTAATGCTGTTCAGCGCACATCGGGTTTTGTGTCATCGCTTGAAAGTGGCGGATTGCTGCGCTACACCCTTTCTGATTCAGCTTATCTTTTTACTGTTGGCTCGGCTTTGGGCATCAATCGCTATCGTCCGATTGAGCTTCAGCCCACAGGCTCTGGTTTCAACATGTTCAAGGTGCGTTTTGCCAACACCGATGCAACACTCGAAGGTTTTGACAGAAGCAAAAAGCAGTATCTCTTATGTGAAGTAAATCCGAACTGGTATCACCGAATTTGGCATCCACAGGGAACAGATAACACAGCCATTAAAATGTTTTACAGCTCTGCCGATGATGGTGATTGGAACGATATGGCGCATTGGCAGGTTGTGCCTGAGTGGCAAGCCATGCCGCAGGATATTTCGGTTCCCGGTCAGCCGTTTGCTTATATGCAAAGTTTTAATTGGGGCGATTTTTCTTACCCTGCTTTTGCATTGGCAAACACCTCGCTTCCTTTTGCCGATGCCGGAGCCGACACTACCATTTATCATGGCGACATCACTCAGCTTGGTGCAAGTGGAGGAGTGAGCTATGTGTGGAACAGCACACCAACATTAAGCGATATCAACATTGAAAATCCTTTTGCTTATCCTTTAGTTGATGAAACTTATGTCCTTACGGTAACCAATGATTTGGGCTGTGAAGACTATGACAGTGTTCGTGTTTCGGTTGTGCCTCGCCCCATTGAGCCCGAAAAACCCAATGATGAAGATTTTTTCATCCCCAATGCTTTAACCCCCAACAATGATGGCTACAACGATACGTGGTACATTAAAGGACTTTGGAAATACAAAGAACATAACGCAAGAATTTTGAACCGTTGGGGTGATGAAGTTTTTTATGAAGAACCTTACGGAAACGCATGGCAGGGCTATTGGCAAGGCAAACCTTTACCCGGTGCCACTTACTATTACATCCTGAAAGTGAAAATGAACGGTGAGTGGAAGGAATTCAACGGACCATTAACCATTGTCAGATGAAGCAATTTTTGCTTTTGATTTTTCTTGCTGTTGCCCTTTCGCTTTCTGCCCAACAGGTGGAAGAGTTCAACTTAGTGCGCGAAAATGCCATTGCTTTAAACCCTGCAATGGCTGGCACATCGGGTTTTATGAACATCACAGCCGGTTTTCGCAGGCAATTCACGCGCATTCAAAATTCGCCTTACACCACTTATCTGAATTTTAATACACAGTTTGAAAACAACCATTTCTGCCTTGGTGTTGCTGGAGCTTACGATGCCACCGGACCCACCAGCAAAGGAGGGGCAACAGTGCAACTTGCCTATCAGGTGAACGTGAAAAAAGGTGCCAAAGAGCCTTTCCACGATCGCAATGCTCATTTTATGGCTTTTGGATTGCAGACGAGTGTGTATCAATACCGCTTAGATGGCAGCAAACTGTTAGTGAACGATGTTGGCGACCCCGAACTGGCATTTACCAATGCCACAAAGGTTTTTCCCGATGCGGGGTTTGGGGTGTATTACCAGTATAAAAGCTATTTCAATTTTGGTGTGAGCGTACCTAACTTGGTTGCGCTGGACATTAACTACAAAAGCGCCACCGCTGATGTTAAACTCCGCAGAATACCGCACCTTTATTTTGTTGCAGCGGGCAGCGTGCCCATTGCACCCGAAAAACTTTGGGTTGAGCCGGTGCTTTCCATGCGTTGGGTGAACAATGCTCCATTGCAGGCTGTTGCGGGTGTGCGTCTTTCATTCATCAAATGGTTTTGGCTTGGGGTAAACTACCGCACCATGAATGCCATAAACATGGAAGCAGGAATTACCATCAAAGACCGTTTGCGCATTGGATATGTTTACGATATGATTTTGGAAGCCTATCGCCCCGATGTTGGGCAAACCCACGAAATCGGCTTGCAAGTTTTTTTCCCTAAGCAAGGAAAAGCCAAAGGCAAAGGCTATTTTCCGGGCATGGTGAAAGAGAAGTAGATGTATTGATAGAGTATATGTTGTTTGAAGCATTTCCTCAATCCAACTTAACATTTTGAAGATTGCTTCATAATACTATCTTTGCGCTCCCAAAATTTTTAACAATGCCTAAGCAGAAAACAAATTCAGGAGCCAAAAAGCGTTTCACCGTTACAGGTTCCGGCAAAGTGAAACATAAAAAAGCCTACAAGCGCCACTTGTTGGGGCACAAAAGCAAGGATAGAAAAACAGCTTTGAACATTGATGGTATCGTTCACAAATCGGATATGCCTCGTGTTAAAGACCTATTGGTAATGTCATAAACTTTAATCAGGAGAATAAAAAATGCCACGTTCAGTAAATTCGGTTGCAAGCCGCGCACGCAGGAAAAAAGTGATGAAAAAGGCGAAAGGTTACTTCCTCTCGCGTAGCACAGTTTATACAGTAGCTAAAAACGCTGTTGAAAAAGCAGGGGTTTATGCCTACACCGGCAGAAAACTTAAGAAAAGAGACTATCGCAGCTTGTGGATAGCGCGTATTAACGCGGCTGTTCGTCAGGAAGGCTTGTCGTATTCCAAATTCATTGCTAAAATTGCAGAGAAAGGAATTGAGTTGAACAGAAAAGCATTAGCTGATTTGGCGCTCAACAATCCTGAAGCCTTCAAAGCAATTGTTGCTCAGGTAAAATAAAAATTCAACGAATTCAAGAGTTCGTGTTTTCATAGGTTCAAGACTGGTCGCTTCCGAAAGGGGCGACCTTTCTTTTTTTATACAATCTGATTTTATGAGTGAGGTTAAAATTGAAAATTCATGGAAAGCGCTTCTGAGTGAAGAATTTCAAAAGCCATACTTTCCGGCTATTAAAAATTTCATCATAGCGCAAAAGGCGAGGGGTAAAACCGTTTATCCGCCCGGGAATCTTGTTTTTAATGCCTTCAACCTCACTCCGTTTTCTGCACTTAAAGTTGTTGTTATAGGGCAGGACCCTTACCACGGTGCTGGTCAGGCACATGGGCTGTGTTTTTCGGTGCCACATGGCGTAAAGCCGCCACCTTCGCTGGTGAACATATACAAGGAACTGGCAAATGATGTTGAGGGTTTTCAGCTGCCCAACCACGGCAATTTAGAGGCTTGGGCAAAGCAGGGTGTGTTGCTGCTAAATGCCTCATTAACCGTAAATGCCGCAGAACCGAACTCACACGCAACTTGCGGATGGCACACTTTCACCGATGCAGTGATAAGGAACATTTCGCAAAATAGCACGGGGAAGATTTTTTTGTTGTGGGGTAAATTTGCCCAGCAAAAAGCTGAACTGATTGACAGTTCAAGACACCATATCTTGAAGGCGGGACATCCTTCACCTTTTTCGGCAAACTTGTTTTTTGGCTGCAAACACTTTTCAAAAACAAATGAGTTGCTCAGGCAGCAGGGGGTGAGTGAAATTCAGTGGCAGGTGTAGCAACAAATGAATCTTAGAACTTTCGCCACTAAATGTTTGTAACATTGCACAAATAAAAATTATGGAACAGCAACCACAGGAAAACCAAATTAACATTGAATTATCGGAGGAAATTGCCGAGGGTGTTTATTCTAATCTTGCCATCATTTCTCACTCCAACAGCGAATTTATTATTGACTTCATTCGCCTTGTGCCGAATGTTGCCAAAGCAAAAGTGAAATCGAGAATTGTACTTACACCACAACATGCCAAGCGGCTGATTCGTGCGCTGAGCGATAACGTTTCAAAGTATGAAAGCCAGTTTGGGGCGATTCATGAAGAAGATACACCACCGCCTTTTCCAATGGGTTTCGGACCTGTGGCACAGGCATAGTTAAACAAGAATTAGCATCATATACTCACAGTTTTAGAGCTAAATGCTAAGTAGTAACAAAGGAATGAAAGCGGTGTTATGGCAATGTGTAGCTATCAAAGTGAATAGCTTTACTGAAAAAGACAAGTTTTGAAAATCAGCATTGTAGGCAGTGGAAATGTTGCCCATCATTTGGGGATGGCATTGAAAAATGCCGGCAATGATCTGTTGCAGATATTAAGCCGAAATTCTGAAACCGGCATGGAATTGGCGCATTTACTAAGCACAGATTTTGCGCATGAATTTTCTGACCTTAATACTGATGCAGAGCTGATTCTTTTCTGCGTGAAAGATGATGCCATTGCCGAAGTGGCTTCAGTGTTTCCTAAAACAACAGCTGTTGTTGCGCACACTTCAGGCTTCCGCTCCATGGAGTTATTGGAGCAGCTGAGTGAAAAAACGGGAGTGTTTTATCCACTTCAAACCATGCGCAAAAATGTTTTGCTCAATTTTGAAAATGTGCCAATGTTGGTAGAAGGCAGCAATGAGCAAGTTACAAAAATGTTGCTTGACCTTGCCGGACAACTTTCGCCAAGTGTGCATGTGGTGAATGAACTGCAAAGGCAATACATCCATGTGGCGGCAGTTATTGCCAACAACTTCACAAACCACATGTGGGAACTTTCAGCGCATTTGCTGAGCGGGCAAAATCTGAGTTTGGATATTCTTCGTCCGTTGATTGCACGCTCGGCAGAAAATGTGGTACAACACAGCCCTTCCGAACTGCGCACCGGACCGGCTGCGCGCAAAGATTTTTTTACCTTGGATGCTCACATTGCATTGCTTCAAAACGAACCCGAAATCCTGAAAGTTTATGAGGTGATAACAGAGAGTATTTTAAGAAGTGCGCGGAATTAAAAAAATTGAATTAGGCATTTAATTAAGAAACATTTTAACCGGATAGGGTTCAGCGGCTA